>OLPF01000053.1_pt1 | contig 123806 bp, 90 predicted proteins | sample 1673121 | NCBI WGS metagenome assembly OLPF01 (sample SAMEA3136756, study PRJEB25190) | human gut metagenome
AAAGAGCATAGGGGCGAGATCGGCCCCATCAAGAAGGCATGCGGGCTGATGAAAGTCTCGAAATCCGGTTTCTACGAGTATCTCGGCCGGAAGAAGTCCGACGCCCAGATAGAGCGGGAGGCGATCGAAGGTTTCGTCGTCGAGGCCTTCGAGCGGCACAAGGGCCGTTACGGCTACCGGCGCATCAACCGCGAACTGCGAAAAAGCGGCATCGTCGTGAGCGAGAAGCGCGTGCTCCGCATCATGCAGAAGCTCGGACTTGCCGGAAAGGGCGCGACCCGAAAACACCGCATCCAGAAGAAGGTCGAGCCGGGAGACCCTCGGTTGAACCTGGTAGAGCGCGCTTTCACCGTGGGCGAGCGCAACAGGCTTTGGGTGGGCGACATCACCTACATACCCACAAGAGAAGGGTGGCTCTATCTCGCAGCCGTGATAGACGCCTTCTCCCGCAAGGTCGTGGGCTGGTCAATGTCCGAGCGCATCACCGAGAAGGTCGCGATCGACGCGATGGAGCAGGCGGTCGGCAGGGAGGGTCCGCCAGACGACGGCAGCCTCGTCTTCCATGACGATCGGGGCGCGCAGTACACCTCCCGTTCCTTCCAGCGGTGTCTGGACTCGCATGGCATAGTCCAGTCGGTATCAAGGCCCGGCACGCCGCTGGACAACGCGGTGGCCGAGTCGTTCTTCAAGACGCTGAAAAGGGAATTGGTGGAAGAGAGGAGCTATGGGACGAGGGACGAGGCCAAGCAGGACATCTTCAAGTACATAGAGCTCTATTACAATAGGGTGCGCATGCATTCCACCCTGGGCTACATGTCTCCAGTGGAATACGAGCGGCAATACGCTTGATGGTCCTTAAAAGAAAGTCCAGTTTATCCTTCCCACTCCACTTGGATACGCCTAGGCGCGGTCCAAGAAATCGTCCGCACCCCCGTTTGGCGGTTTTAAACGCTTAAACAGTCCCTATTTCACCGCAATTTATGAAGGGGATGGGGCTACTTAAGTGCGCCGGTCACCGTGCCGCCGCCGAGGACGACGTCGCCGCGGTAGACGACGACTGCCTGGCCGGGGGCGATGGCTCGCTGGGGCTCGTTAAAAGTTAGCAGCATTTGCCTGTCTGCGCCGCGCGTAAGGGTCGCTGCCTGGTCTTTCTGACGGTAGCGGTACTTGGCGTCTACGCGAATGCCGCCGGCATCCAGCTCGGCCTCCATGCGCGCGTCCGGCGCGCTCCAGATCCACTCATCGGCCGTGAGCGCCGCGGCGGTCAGGTCCTCGGCCTCACCCAGATGCACGGTGTTGTTGACGGCGTCGACGCCTGTCACGTATACGGGATGCGCCATCGCTACGCCCAAACCCTTGCGCTGGCCGATGGTATAGCGCAGTGCGCCGTTGTGGCGCCCGACCACGCTGCCGTCGCGCCATACGATGTCGCCCGGTGCAGCGGCATGTCCGCAGCGGCGCTCGATATAGCCCGCGTAGTCACCGTCTGGAATAAAGCAAATATCCTCGCTTTCGGCCTTCTTGGCGTTGATGAAGTCCTGCTCGGCGGCAATGCGGCGCACGTCGCGCTCCTTGTCCAGGCCTGCCAGCGGAAAGATTGTGCGTGCCAGGCGCTCTTGCGTGAGCGAATACAAAAAGTAACTCTGGTCCTTTTTGGGGTCCTCGCCGCGATGCAGCTGCCAGGTGCCGTCGGGCGCCTGGCTCGTTTTGGCGTAATGTCCCGTTGCGATGTAGTCGCAGCCCATGTCCAGCGCCGCATCGAGCAACGCGCCAAACTTAATGTGGCGGTTGCAGATGATGCACGGGTTGGGCGTCAGCCCCTCCTGGTAGGCGTTCACAAAACGCTCGATAACACTGTGGTCGAAGGTCTGCTGCAGGTCGAGCACATGGTGGGGTATCCCCAGGCGCTCGGCGACGGCCTTTGCATCGGCGATGTCGCGGTCGACCTTACTCGTGCCCGTGGCGGGGTCGGGCGCGGGGCAGGTGAGGCGCATGGTGGCGCCGACGCATTCGTAGCCCTGGCTTTTGAGCAGGTACGCGGTCACGCTAGAATCGACGCCGCCGCTCATGGCGACGAGCACGCGCTTGTTGTGCATGGGGAGGTTCTCCTTGGTGGCATGTGGCCAAAAAAGAAAAGCGGCGCGGGAGGCTGGTTCCGCGCCGCAGACATTGTAGCAAGTTCGGACGTCTCGTGGGACACCCTAACGAGATGGGCTCAGGCAGCCAGAAGAGAGGATAGGCCGGCATGCCATGGGCCTATCGACAAGTGACGGGCCCTTAGTCCTGGAACAGTGCCGTGGACAGGTAGCGCTCGCCGGTGTCGGCAAGCAGGGCCACGATGGTCTTGCCCTCGTTTTCGGGGCGCTTGGCCAGCTGCAGCGCGGCCCACACGGCGGCACCGGACGAAATGCCCACGAGCACACCCTCCTTGTGGCCCACGGCGCGGCCGGTGGCAAAGGCGTTGTCGTTCTCGACGGGGATGATCTCGTCGTAGACCCGGGTGTCGAGGACGTCGGGCACAAAGCCGGCGCCGATGCCCTGGATCTTGTGCGGGCCGGCCTGGCCCTTGGAGAGCACCGGGGAGGTGGCGGGCTCGACGGCGACGACCTTAATCTCGGGGTTCTGCTCCTTGAGGAACTCGCCCACGCCGGTCACGGTACCACCGGTGCCGACGCCGGCGACGAAGATGTCGACCTTGCCGTCGGTGTCGTCCCAGATCTCGGGGCCGGTCGTGGCCTTGTGGATGGCGGGGTTGGCGGGGTTCACAAACTGGCCGGCGATGATGCTGTTGGGAGTCTCCTTCTGCAGTTCCTCTGCCTTGGCGATAGCGCCCTTCATGCCCTTGGAGCCGTCGGTGAGCACGAGCTGCGCACCGTATGCCTGCATCAGCTTGCGGCGCTCGACGGACATGGTCTCGGGCATGGTGATGATCACCTTGTAGCCGCGGGCGGCCGCCACCGAGGCGATGCCGACGCCGGTGTTGCCGCTCGTGGGCTCGATGATGGTGTAGTCGCCGCCGCGCACGAGCTTGCCTGCCTTCTCGGCCTCGTCAATCATGTTCTTGGCGACGCGGTCTTTAACTGACCCGGCGGGGTTGAAGTATTCGAGTTTGACGAGCACACGAGCCTTGAGGTCCTCGTCGGCCTCAAAGTGAGTGAGCTCCAGGAGCGGGGTGTGGCCGATAAGCTGATCGATGGACGTGTAAACCTTGCTCATGGTGAACCTCCAAAGTGTTCAAGTTGCTGGTTGCCGTGTGGTTTCACGGTGCGTGTAGCAGCTAAACCCATAAACCTTATAGGTTGTTCGTTTAGCTGTTGGGAAGCATACTAGACACTAAAGCCTAGTAATGCAATAGGAAATAGAAGATTATTACGAGCTGATTAACCATCTTGACCGGAACGGGTATTTTCAAAACCAATTTTTCGGCTAGAATTTCTACGGACTAAATGACCGAAAGGCAGCACTATACATGTTGGTTTCTACAAAGGGCAGATATGCCCTGCGCGTTATGGTCGATCTGGCCGAGCACCAGGCGGCCGGTCGCATCCCGCTCAAAGAGATCGCGGCGCGACAGGGGATTTCCGAGAAATATCTCGAGAACATCTTGGCTACGCTCGTGCGCGCCAACATGCTTTCGGGCATGCGCGGCAAGGGCGGCGGCTACGTGCTCACGCGCCCGCCCGAGCAGTACACGGTGGGCGAGATCCTGCGCCTGACCGAGGGCAGTCTGGCACCGGTTGCATGCCTGGATGGCGACTGCAAGGGCTGCTCACGCTCGGATGAGTGCCCCACGCTCGACGTGTGGAAGAACCTGGACAAGCTCATCAACGACTACCTCGACGGTGTGACACTCGATCAACTTGTCGCTCCCAACCATGGCTACGACTACGTCATCTAACCCACACCTGCCATTTGGGGACGGGGTAGAAATGGTAGATTCTCTCGCCCTTTGAGACTTGACAAATAAGAAGGCCGCCCATTTTTGCGATGGGCGGCCTTCGTTTTGGGCTGTTGAGACGGGCACGGCCGGAATGGCCGTTTTAGTCCTCGGCGATGCTGTCGAGGATGCTGCGCGTGATGGATACCAGGATACTGCCCATAAAGGCCGATCCAAAGCTGGCGATGGAGATGCCCGCGCCCAGCAGATTGACCGACAGGTAGCTGGCCAGCTCGAGCATAAAGCTGTTGACTACGAGCTGAAAAACACCAAGCGTAATAATAGTGAGCGGCAGTGAGATGACGGTCAGGAACGGCTTGACGAGCGAATCGACAATGTTCAGGAACAGTCCCACAAAGGCAAAGCAGACCCAGGTCTCGGCAAAGCCGAAGGGTTGGATACCGGGGACGAGGAACGTGGCGATCGCGATGGCGATCGAGGTGAAGAGCCAGTTAAGCATAAAGCGCATGGCGTGAATCCTTTCTTGCGCCGGGATTGCTGGCGTCGCGTGAAGCGGCTTACGGCGGCGACCTGGATGGTTGCGCGGGCGCGCCGCGGTGTTTGGGCGCCCATTGTCTCAAATATTCGTGGAGCTTACGTGCGCATATGGTTTCTAAACGGCGTTCGTCCTGAAAAACGCGCCGCTGGCAGAGAGTCTTGTCGCTTTAGTTTGGTGGTGTGCTACACTGCTACGGGCAAAAGCCACAGGCGTTGCCCTATTGCATAGAACGGGTGAACGATGCCCGATGTCAGTATCAACTTCGATGCCTTTTGGCGGGTTTGGCGGTGATCGATGAATATCGAGAACATGTTTGACAAGCCTGATGTCAAGCAGCTGGTCCACGCATTTAGCCTTTTGGACGACGAGAAGGATATCCAAGCGTTTTTGACCGATATCTGCACGCCGCGCGAGATTTGCGACCTTTCTCAGCGTTTGCAGGTTGCGCGCTATTTGGACGAGGGCGAGCCTTATGTTGAGGTTCAGGCCCGTACCGGCGCTTCGTCCACCACGGTGAGCCGCGTTTCAAAGGCGCTGAACGGCGAGTACGGTGGCTACCGCAAGATCCTCATTAAGTTGGAGGATGGCGAGTAGGCCAGCGACAACATTGAATTACGAAGAACCGTCCCTCCGGGGGCGGTTTTTATATGCCCGCAATCGGCTGGTGCGTTGGGGTCAGGTTGCTTTGTACCAAAAGATGGAGCTGCGGTGGCAATGTGTCCGCTTGGGCGGGTAGGATGGATGCATTGATTATTGCGAACAGTTTGAGCGGAGGACCATGCCTGTTCGAATCTATACCACCAATGCCGGCACGGATTTGAGTGATGCCGAGTCGGCGCTGCTTGCCGACCTTGTTGGCTGCCACGGACATGCCGTGCTGCTGGCACCTACGTTTGCCGAGCTCGACCTGTGCCGTCATGATGCGGCGGAAGCCGGGATTTCGCTGGGTATTGACTACAAGACGCCTACATCGTGGATTCGCTCGCTTTGGGAGCTTTTGGGCGACGGGCGTGGTTTCGTTGACAGCCTGCAGCGCCAGATGCTGTTCTCGGACATGGTCACGCGTCTCGACGATGCCGACCTGCAGCCGCTTTCGCGTAGCCAGGGCACGGTGCGCATGCTCGCGCGCATGGCCCGCGATGTGCTGCCGGGTGTGGCGGGGACGACGGCCGAGCGATGCGGTGGCAACAATTGCCAGCCTGAGCCAAAAAGCGATGCCGAGGCTCGTGTGTTTGAGCTTTTGCGTGCCTACGCGGGCGGTTTGGACCGTCGAGATATGGTCGAGCCCTGCGAGGCAGCTGACATTATGGCCGGTGCCCTGGCCGATAGCCTGCCGGCGTGCGCCCGCGCCGTATGCGTGCGCGGTACCACGTCGTTTACGCACGGTCTACTCGAGCTGCTGTCTGCCGTGGCGAACAATGGGGGAGAGGTCGTCGTGCTGCTTGCCCGCGAGCAGGCGGCGATGCGCGAGGAGCTTGCCACGGCATTTGATGCCCGCGGTGTGCTGTTTGAGATCGCGCCGCTGGGGGAGGACGCCGTCGCGTCTGATGTCGTTTGCGGGGCCGCCGCTCAGCCTGCCTTTATTGAGGTCGCCGGCCCCCATGCCCGTGCTCATGTCTATGCGGACGCCATCGATAAGTTGGTGAAAGCGCACAAGGAGTCCAAGGCCGATAAAGCTACTGCAACGCCCGCCGACCCCGTGCGCGTGCTTGCCGTTTCTGCCCGGGCACCCCAGCTGTTCGGTGAGCTCGCCTCTCGTCTGGCGGCTCGTCATATCGCTGCCGAGACAACTGAGTTCACGGCGTTTTCCCAATCCATTGCGGGCAGGCAGTTTGCGGCGCTTGCCGGCCTGATCGAGCGCATGAAGGCCGCCGATGAGGGCATGGCGTCAAAGACCGAGTGGTGGCCCGCGCCGGAGCTTACCGACTGGATCTACAGTCCGCTTTCGGGTGCCGACGCCGCGAGCGCCCGCGGCTTCGACAAGAACATGCGCCTGTCGCGCAGCAAGACCGCTGCGGGCGTCAAGAGCCTGCTGCAGAGCGTGCAGGGCCAGGTGAGGGGCGCCCGCAAGGCCGCCAGCGACGATAACTGGTTTAAGAATGTGCCGTGCGTGGTCTCGGACGTGTTTCAGGCGCTGTGGCGCGACAAACCCGTGACGGCGCTCAAGGCCATGCTCGCCGTTGCAGAGGCGCTGCCCGATCGCGCTCTAGGCGGTCTTGACGGCCAGGCCCGTCGTCAGGCAGAGACGGCTTTGCTGCGCCATGCCATCGACATCCTTATGAACGATGCTCGCGCGCTCGACGTGTCGCAGGCCGCGACCATGCCGGTTCTCGACGGCGTTCGAACTAAGGTGGACAAGCGCAGCACCGCTTACGATTACGAGACCTACGAGGTCGATCGCACGCCACGGGCGCAAGTGCGCTTCGTGTCGCTTGCCGATGCGTCGGTTTTGCGTCCTGCCAGCTACGATGCCGTGCTGTTTGCCGATGTCGACCTGGACAGCTACCCGCTTTCGCACGAAGAGGGCCCGCTTGCCACGTTGACGGCCGAGCTGCGCCGCGACGGCGTGTCTTTGGAGCCCGCCGCCCTGCTGCGCGTGCGCTTTGGCCGTGCAATGCAGGCAGCGAACGGTCCGGTCGCGCTCGCCCGCGTGACACACGATCGCCAGGCGCGCGAGTGCTACCCGGCAGCCGTATGGACCGAGCTGCGGGCACATGCCGAGGCCGCTGGCGCTGCCAAGCCCACGCGCGTGGGCGAGGGCGATATCATCGCCGACTTTGATCCTGCGGCAGGCGAAGGTCTTAGGCGCGCGCGCGTGACCTGCGAAGCTCCTCAGCATCTGAGCGATGAAGCCATTCCGTATCTGGTCCTGCGCCGTCGTGATGGCGAGGGCGAGGATGCGCCGCTCGTGCCGCGTCTGACGTCTGCCTCGCAGATCGAGGCCTATTCGACCTGCCCGCTATGCTGGTTCGTCTCGTACCGCGTGAAGCCCCAGTCGATCGACGCCGGCTTTGGCAATATGGAGAAGGGCAACTTTGTCCACGACGTGTTGGAGCATCTGCATGCCCGTCTGCCCCAAGAGGGCATGAAGCGCGTGACGCCCGAGAATCTGCCGCGTGCACAGGAGCTGCTGCACGAGGTCTTTGACGAGACCTTGGCCGAGCACGCCGGCAAGCGCGGTACCGAGGGCCCGCTGGTGCCGCTCTCCCCGGTGGAGGAGCGTCAGGTGGCCGAGATCTTGCCGCAGTTGGAGGGCGTGCTTGCCTACGAGTCCGAGGCACTTGCCCCCTTTGCCCCGCGCTACCTGGAGTTTGCGTTCAACGAGCTCCAGGTTGAGTATGCCGGCTGGCCGCTCGGCGGGCGCATCGACCGTGTGGACGTGGATGCCGAGAACCGCGCCGTGGTGATCGACTATAAGCACCGCACGGGCGTTGAGGAGTTTAAACTCGCCGACCCCACGATGCGCGACGAGGAATCGGGCGAGGCTCCCATCGACGACCCGCGCTGGCTGCCGCCCCATACCCAGACACTCATCTACGCGCAGGCCATGCGTCGGGCGCTGGGCCTAGATACCCGTGCTGCGCTCTATTTCTCGACCAAGGGCGGCAAGCCCGCGCTGCGCGGCGCGGCGAGTGCCGAGTTGCTCGAGGAAGAGCGTGGTGACGGTCGCATCCCGGGCCTCAAGAAGGGCTTCCCGGGCGAGGGCGGCAGCATGGACTTCGATGCCCTGCTCGACCGCGTGGAGACCGGCATTGCCGAGCGCCTGCGCGAGCTCGAGGCAGGTGACGTCGCCGCTGTCGACCCGACATCGGCGCAAGCCGCGCATGCGCGCTGTTCGTATAACCACCAAGGAACGTTTGTAAGGAGGGACGTGTAGACCATGGATCTTTCGACTTTGATGCCGCAACAGCTGCAGATTGTCAAAACGCTCGACCGTCCGCTATTTGTCTCGGCGGGCGCCGGTTCGGGCAAGACCTTTACCCTTACGCGCCGCATCGTCTACGCGCTCTCGCCCGAATCCGGTCCGTTTGTCGAGCATCTGGATCAGGTGCTCGCCATTACCTTTACCAAAGATGCCGCGGCCGAGATTCGCGACCGCGTGCGCCGTGCGCTTATCGACGAGGGCATGGACGAGGAAGCACTGACCGTCGACGACGCGTGGATTTCGACCATTCACGGCATGTGCTCGCGTATCCTGCGCGCGCATGCGCTGGAGCTGGGCATCGACCCCGAGTTCACGGTGCTCACCGATACCGACGAGCTTATGGACCAGGCTGTTGAGCATGTGCTGGCCCGCGCGACGGCGCCCGATGCCGCCCCCGAGCTCGCGGCATCGCTCAAGGCCCTCTATGCCTGGTATCCCATGGCGGGCGAGGGCGGTTCCTTTGGCACCGGCACGACCATCAAGGGCCTGGTGCGCGACCTGCTGGAGCTGTCGAGCCAGTTGCCGGGCGGTATGGACGACGTGTGCGTGGCGCGCGGCCAGGCCGATACCTCGGCACTCGCCGATGCCTATCGCGCGGCGCTGGGCGCAAGCAAGGCCGCGACCGAGAAGGCGCAGATGGCACTCGACGCCATTGACGCGTTCGAGGCGAGCGGCAAGACCATGGCCGATGCAGCGCGACTCATGATGTCGTGCACCATGCCGCGCGCGAGCAAGGCATTCCCTAAGGAGCAGGTCGAGCTGCTCAAGGCCGAGGCCGCCGATGCGTTTATCAATATCGTGCTTGCCTGCGGTGGCCCGGCGCTCGATGCGCTGGTGGGCCTGGCCCGTTCCGTGGAGGCTGAGTATCGCGCGCTGAAGGCTGCCCAGTCCGCCCTCGATAATAACGACCTGCTGCGTATGGCTTACGAGGCGTTGCGCGATTACCCTGCCATCCGTGCTGCGTACGAGGGCCGCTTTAAGATGGTCATGATCGATGAGTTTCAGGATACCGACCAGATGCAGGTCGATCTGATACGCTACCTGACGGGTGCGGGGGAGCGCGCGCTGTGCACCGTGGGCGATGCGCAGCAGTCCATCTATCGCTTCCGTGGCGCCGAGGTCGAGGTGTTCCGTCGTCAGGAGCGCAAGGTGGGCTCGTCTGCCGCGCCCGAGGCGACTGCCGTGGCCGATGCCCCTGCCGGCGAACTCGTCAAACTCGTGCGCAACTTCCGCAGCCATGACGAGGTGTTGCGTTACGTGGCACGCGTCTTCGACGGCGATGACGGCGGCCTGATGCAGGGCTTTTTGGATCTTGAGGCGAGCGATGGCCGCAAGGACACGCTGGTGGCGGACGCCTCGCGCCGCCAGGCCCTCTTTGTTGCCGGCGGCAGTATGCAGGAGCGCACACAGGCCAAGGCCCGCGCGATCGCCGAGCGCTTCCGCGCGCTTGTCGATGCCGGCCAGCCCCAGGACGGCATGGTACTGCTGCTGGGCCGCATGACCAACGCCGATGTCTACGCCCAGGCCTTCCGCGATCAGGGGCTCGACTGCGTCATCGCGGGCGGCTCGGTCTTTGCCCAAGCAGCCGAGGTGCTGACGGTGCGCTCCCTGGTTTGTGCGCTCGCCAATCCGGCCGATACGGCGCAGGGCCTTATGCCGCTGCTCGCCTCGCCGATGTTTGCGCTCGGCGCCCAGGAGTTCCTGGCGCTGGCGACCAAGCTCGATAGCGAGACAGGGGAGACCTCGCGCCGGAATATCGACATGGGCATCATGAGCGATTTCGACGTGCCGGGTTTGCAAGACTTGCCGCTTGTGACGCGCGCCCGCGAGGTGCTGCGGTATGCGCTTCGTCGCGTGGGCCGCGATTCGTTCGCCGCCATCGCGCGCGACGTGGTCAACGCCTCCGGCTGGTTTGTGCGTCTGGGACAGCGTGGTCCCGAGGGCAAGGCCATCGCCGCCAACGTGCTCAAGGCGCTCGATGCCGTGGCCGAGGCAGAGGCCGAGCTCGGCAATTCTCCGCGTTCCATCGCGCTGGCCTTCGACCGCTTCTTGGCGGGCAAGGAAGCCCCGGGTGCCCTCAACGAAGAAGGCGACGGCGCGGTGCGCATCATGACGGTGCATGCCTCCAAGGGTCTGGAATATCCGGTCGTGGCGGTCGCCGAGTGCTTTGGCGTGCGTAAGTCCTCGGGTGCGGCACAGATGGGTCGCGTCGAGGGTGGAGCGCAGGTCGTGGCACTGCCGGCACGCTTCGACGGCGTTAAGCTTGCCGACGGTACCTTTGTGAAGGGCGACGACGTCAAAAAGCAGTTTGAGCACGCGTTTAAGGGCAAGGGCACGTCGCTGTGGCTGCCGCCGGAGCTCATGGAGGACGTCTGTGCGACGGGTTCTCCCGCCGAGGCATTTGCTCACCTGCGCAACGACGACCTGCAGCTTTCGCTCGAGGAGCGGGCCCGCTTGCTCTATGTCGCCATGACGCGAGCACGCGAGCTAGTCATTCTGGCGATGGATGCCGGCGTGAGCCGTGGCAAGGTGACGGCGCCGACCTTCGATGTCGAGACGGATCTGACCTACGACGTGCTGCGCCGTATTTTGCCGACCGACGCTCTGGACATGCCGCAGCTCGATGCCGACCGCCTGGTGTTCGACAACTCCCAGCCGGGTGACTACGAGCTCATTTCGCTTTCGGACTTTACCTTTGGCGAGCAGGCGTTTGAGGCCAACGCTTCGCTGGATGCCGAGGGCAGGCTTGTTCGTGGCGATGCCGATACAGATGCTGCCGGCGATTCGGCTAGTACAATCGTCCCCGGTCCTGCCGACCCCGAGCCCGATGCGTTTGAGCTCGTGTATCCCCAGGCGGTGGGCGTGCGCATGGGCATCTGTCCGTTCCCGGCGCGTGACTCGTATAGCTACTCGTCAATCGCGGCGGCGCTCCATGCCGAGACAGAAGACCGTGCCGCCGAGGCGCGTGTGCCCATGGACGAGTCCGGCGATGATGCAGAGTCGGATGGCTCGGAGATGACGGATGCAGACGTGGCTGCTGTCGAGCCCGCCGGCAATCCCATGGCGCTGGGCTCGGCCTTCCACGCCGCCTGCCAGTGGCTCATCGAGATGGGTGCCGATGCGCTGCCCGCTGAGCGTGCCGACGCCCTGGCTCGCCTGTGGCACCTGACGCCAGAACAGCGCGAGCGCTTCGATGCCGCTCTGGAGCGCTGGCTCAAGTCGTCGGTTCGTGCCGACCTGCTCGCGTGGCCGTGCGTTCGCGCCGAGGTGCCGTTCTTTTCGCTGGGCTGCGAGGACGAGGACATCGCTCGCTACGGTGCCTATGCCGAAGGCGCCATCGATGCACTGGCGACGAACCCGGCGGATTCGTCACGCGCGCTGGTCATCGACTATAAGACGGGCGGCACGCCGGACGAGACGCCGGACCAGCTGCTCGAGAAGCACGCCCTGCAGGCGCGCGTTTACGCCGACGTGTTGCACAAGGCGGGCTTTGAGACGGTGACGGTCAAGTTCGTTCGCGTGGAGCAGGCGAATTCAGCCATCTTCGTCGAACCCGCCGAACCTCAAGTAGTCATCTACAATCTCTAGCCCTCAGATAACTTGCGGTGGAATACGGACTGTTTTGGCCAAAAAAGCCGCCAAACAGTCCGCATTTCACCGCAACTGCAAGAGGAGCCGTGTTGGTTTGGCTAGGTTCGGGTGCCGTCCGCGCCGTGCGGTAAAATCGTTCAGTCAGAACACGAACCCGCATCGGAGCTCATCACATGGCATTCGTCCATCTGCACAATCACACTGTTTTCTCCATGCTCGACGGCGCAACCCGTATCCAGGATATGGTCAATCGTGCCGTTGAACTTGGCATGCCCGCCGTGGCCATTACCGACCACGGCTACATGTATGGCGTGCCCGACCTGGCGCTGGCCTGCGACGCCGTCAATCACAACACGCCCGAGTACAAAACCTGGAGCCACGACAAGGCCTTCTTGGAAAAGGACCGCCGCGACGAGCTGGCGGAGCCCGACCCCGAGGCAAACCCGCGCGAGCATGCCCAGTATGTGAAGGACATGGCCATGTGGGACGAGAAGGGCAACATCGACGAGCTCAAACCGCCCCTGGTCATCAAGCCCATCTTTGGCTGCGAGGTCTACTTTACGCCGGACGAGACCCTTGCCCGCGACCACAAGCCCGAGCTCTACCATATGATCCTCCTGGCCAAAGACCAGGAAGGCTACGTCAACCTGATGCAGACGGTCTCCGAGGCCGCCGTGCAGGGCTTTTACTACAAGCCGCGCGTGACGCTCGACAACCTACGCCGCCACGCCAAGGGCATGATCTGCACGAGCGCCTGCATCGCGGGCATCATCCCCAAATACATCGACCGCGGTGACATGGAGGGCGCCATCAAGTGGGCCGAGACCTTCCGCGATACCTTCGACCCCGGCGACTTCTACATCGAGATCCAGGAACACGGCATCACCACCGACAACGGCCTGACCGACGAGCAGATGGACCGCACGCTCATCGATATCGCCAAGCAGGTGGGCGTCAAGGTCATCGCCACCAACGACTTCCACTACCTGCGCCGCGAGGATGCGCCCGTGCAGGACGTCATCATGTGTATTGGCATGAACGCCAAGGTCGATGACCCCAACCGCATGCGCATGACCGGCTCGGAGTTTTACATGAAGACCGAGGAGGAGATGCGGGCGATGTTCCCGTATTGCCCCGAGGCCTGCGACAACACGCTCGAGATCGCCGACAAGTGCTACGTTGAGCTGGACTGGGACTCTATCATCCTGCCGCGCTTTCCGTTGCTCGATCCCGGCGAGACGCACGAGAGCCAGTTCCGCCGTGAGTGCGAGAAGGGCCTGCGCCAGCACTATGGCGACGACTGGGCCACGCGCGAGATCGGTGGCGTCAACATCAAAGAGCGCTTTGAGTACGAATACAAGGTCATCTGCGACAAGGGCTTTGCCGCCTACTTTTTGATCGTTGCCGAGTACGTGCAATGGGCCAAGGACAACGGCATCGGCGTCGGCCCTGGCCGTGGCTCGGCCGCCGGCGCTATCGTCGCCTACGCCATGAACATCACCGCGTTCGACCCGCTCGAGAACGGTCTGATGTTCGAGAGGTTCCTGTCCCCGCAGCGTACCGAGATGCCCGATATCGATATGGACTTCGACGATGAGCGGCGCCTCGAGGTCGTGGAACACGTTCGCCAGCTCTACGGTCCCGAGAAGGTCACCCACGTCATCACCTACTCGACCATCAAGGCCAAGCAGGCCATCAACGACGCCGCGCGCGTCCTGGACTACCCGGTCTACATGGGCCAGCGCCTGTCCAAGATGGTCTCGAGCGATCCCAAGGTCAAGCTCAAGCAGGTGCTCGACAAGCAGCCCGGCAAAGAGGATCTGTTTAACCCCGATTTTGCCGAGGCCTATAAAAAGGACGATGACGCCCGCCGCATCATCGACACGGCGCTCTCGATCGAGGGCCTCACCCGTGGCGAGGGCGTGCACGCGTGCGCCGTTCTGATCTGCCGCGACCCCGTCAACGAGCACGTGCCCACTAAGCTCGATACCAAGGGCGGCGTCGAGATTACCCAGTACGAGGGCCATACCGTCGCCGACATGGGCCTGCTCAAGATGGACTTCTTGGGCCTGCGCACGCTGACGGTTATCTCCAAGGCCAAGGCAAACATCAAAAAGAACTTCGGCATCGACATCAAAGAGGAAGAGATTCCCTTTGACGACCCCGAGATCTTTAAGCTCATGGGTTCCGGCCATACCGCCGGCGTCTTCCAGGTCGAGTCCGCTGGCATGACGGCCACGATCAAGAACATGAAGCCCACCGAGTACAAGCACGTCGTGGCATTGATCGCCCTATACCGCCCGGGTCCGCTGGGCGCCGGCATGGTCTCGTCCTACATCAACCGTATGAACGGCAAGGAGCCGGCCGTTTCCTACGACGACCGCCTGGACGACATTCTGGGCGAAACCTACGGCACCATGGTCTACCAGGAACAGGTTATGCTCATCTCCGTCGAGATGTGCGGCTTCTCCAAGGGCGAATCGGACTCGCGTATCCGTAAGCCCGTGGCTAAGAAAAAGATTAAGCTGCTCACGTCGACGGTGCTGCACTGGGAGGATGGCTCGGACGAGACCACCTACGACCACTGGATGAACGGCGCTATCAAGAACAACTACACGCGCGAGGTCGCCCAGAAGATTTGGGACGATGTTCTCGAGTTCGCATCCTACGCCTTCAACAAGTCGCACTCCGCCGGCTACGCCATCCTGGTTATGCAGACGGCGTGGCTCAAGGCGCACTATCCGCACGAGTACATGGCGGCCGTTCTGACGTCCTACACGGGCAAGACCGACAAGATCGTGCACTACGTCTCGGCGTGCCGTCACGACGGCATTCCCGTGCTTTCGCCAGATGTCAACGAGTCCGGTACCGAGTTCACGGCTACCAAGGAAGGCGTGCGCTTTGGTCTGGCCGGCATTCGAGGCGTGGGCACCGGCGTGGCGCAGGCGATTATCGCCGAGCGCGAGGCGGGCGGTCCGTTTAAGACGCTGCACGACTTTGTCGAGCGCGTGGACTCGAGTCAGGCCAACCGTCGCGTGATCGAATCGCTGATCAAGGCAGGTGCCTTTGACTCCACGGGGTATCCGCGCCGCCAGATGATGCACTTTGTGGACAAGAACAACCCCGAGAACATCATCGATGCCGCGGTAAAGCGCCAGAAGGACCGCGCGAGCGGCCAGACGTCGTTCTTCGACATGTTCGGCGACGTTGAGGGCTCGGGCTTTGAGGTGAGCGTGCCCGATCCGGATGGCCAGGAATGGGACCGCCACCTTAAGCTGAGCCAGGAGAAGGAGGTTCTGGGCATCTATGTCTCGGACCACCCGCTGCGCCCGTTTGAGTATGCGCTAGCCAAGGCGCGCGACTTCTCGTTCTCGCAGATCGACACCGGCTATGAGGTGCAAAACCCCACGGGCGGCACCATCAACCAGGAGATTCCCGAGGGTAAGGCGCTGTGGTGGGCCGGCATGGTCTCGAGCGTGTCCAAGCGCGTGACCAAAAACGGCGACCCCATGGGCATCGTGCAGCTCGAAGACATGGAAGGCGAGGCCACGGTCGTGGTGTTCCCCAAGACCTACAAGGAGGCCGAGGGGTATCTGTACGGCGAGGTCGATCCCGAGACCGGCGCGCAGCTGTCCGACGCGTTTGTGCGCATTAAGGGCAAGCTCGAGCGCTCGGACCGCGGCGACCAGATCATCGCGCAGGAGATTGTGCCGCTGGAGCTTAGCGAGGAGAAAAACAAGCCCAAGGTCTTTGAGGTCATGGTGCCCAACAGCCGCTTTAGCCAGGGCAATATGGCGCGCCTGGCCACGGTGCTCACCACCAACCCGGGCGGCGACCGCGTGGAGATCTTTATTGAGCAAGTCGACGGGCGCGTGCTGCGTGCCGAGGTGCCGGCCAAGGTCAATGCACGCTCGATTCCGCTGCTGGCAGAGGCAAAGGCCATCGTCGGCAACCAAGGCCGCGTGACGGTTATCTAAGCTACCCCGGGTGAGATTGGAGGAAGTGATGGCGCAGGGGACGTTTGTGCAGGCGCTTCGCAAAGAGGCGGCGTTGAGCGGCACCTTGATGAAGGGGCGTTCGCTCATGCTCAACGGCGCCGTGCTGTCGATCGAGGACAGCGGCTCGCGCTTCTCCAAAAACGTGAATATCGAGGGTACGGTGCGCGGCTCGCGCGGTGACCTGTACAAGACGCACGTAGCGCTCGACATGGACGAGCACGAGGTGATCGACTACGACTGCGTTTGCCCCGCTGCCTATCGCTACCCCGGCATGTGCAAGCACGCTATTGCCACGGCTCTGGCGTATTTGGATGCCAGCGGCGCCGAGCCCGTCGAAGGTTTGCGCACGCCGGTCCGCACGTTTGCGGCGCAGCCGAAACAGCCCGCGCGCAACGCGCCCAAAGCGCCGGCCGTCAATCCCAACTTTCCCTCTCCGGCGCCCGTCCCCACGAGTCCCAGCCTCATGGCGGCGCTCTCCGATCTTTCGGACGCGCGCATGGATGAGCTGGCGAGCATGCGCCGCAAGCTCGCCGGCAGTGTGGATCCCGATGCCCCCAAGGCGGTGTTGGAGCCCTCGCTGGTGCCGTATTACAATCCACTGTTTGCCGACCGCTTTAGCTGGGCGCTCGAGCTTCGCATTCGCTGTGGATCGGTCTCCTACGTGGTCAAGGACATCGACGGCATGGCCGATGCCTACGTGCGCGGCGGCACCTTCTCGTACGGCAAGAAGCTCACGTTTGTCCATACGCCCGAAGCCTTCGAAGACGTGTCGACAAAGCTGCTCAACCTTGTCGTGACGACAGTTGCCTATCTCGATGACATCACAAGCTCGCGTTCGGCGTCGTACGACTTTGCCCGCAGTGGTTTTGCCGCCGAGCGTCAGTTGCCGCTGTCCGAGCATAGCATCGTATATGTGCTGGACCTGTTGCGCGGCCAGACCATCTCTTTTGAGCCCGCCTGGTCGCGGGGGACGACGACGCATCGCACCTATGACGTGGCGGTCGAGCCGGCGCCGCAAGGGAAGGATGAGGCCCCGACCAAGCGCCCGCCGCTCCTTGCCGCCAAGATTGCGCCGGCGGTCGGCGGCAGCTACGACCTTCGCCTGCCCGCCGATATGTACTGCTTTGCATCGGGCGATGCTGCCTACCTGGTCGACACGCGCCGCGCGCGCCGTACCGACACGGCGTTTGCCCAACATGCGGCGCCGTTCCTATCGCGCTTGCTGCCCTGTCGCACGCCGGTCCATATCGCTGCCGACCAGGTGGGGGAGTTCTGTCGTATGGCGCTGCCCATTTTGCGCGACTATACCGACCTTACCGCGCCCGCCGTGCTCGATACCGTGGCACCCGAGCCGAGCTTTGCTATGGCGATCGGCGTCGACGATGGGCTCGTGACCTGCAAAATTACGGTTGCCTACGGCGATTGGTCGGCGGATCTCTTTAGCCTGGGCGCTCCGGGCAGCCCCTTCGAAGAGCAACGCCCCGGCGTGCCGCCCCGCGACGAGGTGGCGGAGTTTCGCGTTATGGACACGGCGGCCCTGTATTTCGACTTTTACGAGGGCGGCCTGGCGTTTGAGGAGCGCGATGACGAGAGCTTGTTCTGCCTGCTGACCGAGGGCCTGTCCGCCCTGTCCGAGCTGGGTGAGGTCATGCTCAGCGACCGTCTGCGCCAGATCTCGGTCCGCCCTGCGCCCAAGCTTTCGGTGCGTGCGACCGTCAAGAGCAATCTGCTCGATGTCGAGCTGGGTGCGAGCGGGCTTTCGGCCGCGGACCTTGCCGTCTATCTCGATTCGTACAAGCGTCACCAGACGTTTGCGCGTCTCACGTCGGGCGACATCATTCGCCTGGACGAGGGCGCCCGAGCCGCGTTTGGCCTTGCCGAGGACCTGGGTGTCGATGCTGTCGACCTGCTCGACGGCGTGTCGCTCCCCGCGTCGAGTACCCTGTTCGTCGACAGCATGCTTGCGCGCACGCCGGCGCTTGAGGCCGATCGCGACGCTGCGTTCCGCCGCACCGTCGAGCGCCTGGACACGCTCGGCAAGATGGACTTTACGGTACCCGCCTCGCTCAAGGCCACGCTGCGTGGCTACCAGGTCGACGGCTACCAGTGGCTCGGCTCGCTTGAGCATCTGGGCCTCGGCGGTATCTTGGCCGACGATATGGGCCTGGGCAAAACGCTCCAGATGATCGCGCACATTCTGGCGCGCGTGGAAGCGGGGGACACTAAGCCCACGCTTGTGGTGTGCCCTGCGTCGCTTGTGTACAACTGGACCGCCGAGCTGGAGCGCTTTGCGCCCTCGCTCGATGTGTGCGCCATCGTGGGCGCCAAGGCGCAACGTCGCGTGCAAATCGCCGGCGTGGCCGAGCATAACGTGGTCGTGACGTCGTATGACCTTATGCGCCGCGATATCGATGAGTACGCCGAGCAGGACTTTGCCCGCGTGGTACTCGATGAGGCCCAGTACATTAAAAACCCGCTCACGCAGGTGGCGCGCGCTGCCAAGCGCCTGCCGGCCGGCGTGCGCTTTGCCTTGACGGGCACGCCCATCGAAAACCGCTTGTCCGAGCTCTGGAGCATCTTCGACTTTTTGATGCCGGGCCTGCTTGGCACGCGTGAATTGTTTGCAAAGCGCTTCGAAAGCCCGGTCGAGCATGCCGAGGGCGACAGCGCCGCTCGCCTGCAGGCGCTCGTGTCGCCGTTTGTGCTGCGCCGCGTAAAGGAAGACGTGGTGGCAGACCTGCCCGAGAAGATCGAGGATACGGTCATGGCGCAGCTCACCGGCGAGCAGCGCAAGCTCTACCTGGCCAACCAGGACCGCATCGCCCAACAGGTGCAGCACCGCGAGTCATCCGAGTTTAAGAAAGACAAGCTCAAGGTGCTCGCCGAGCTCACCAAGCTGCGCCAGATCTGCTGCGACCCGCGTCTGCACTACGAGGATTACAAGGCGGGGAGCGCCAAACTCGATACGTGCATGGAGCTCGTGCACGGCGCACTCGACGGCGGGCATCGCATCCTGCTGTTCAGCCAGTTTACGGGTATGCTCGATATCATCGGTAAGCGCTTGGCCAAGGAGGACATCGCCTTCCTTAAGCTCACGGGCGCTTCGTCTAAGGAGAGCCGCGCCAAGATGGTCGCGCAGTTCCAAGCGGGCGAGGTTCCGATCTTTTTGATTTCGCTCAAGGCGGGCGGCGTGGGCCTGAACCTGACGGCGGCCGACGTGGTCATTCACTACGACCCGTGGTGGAACGTGGCGGCGCAGGACCAAGCAACTGATCGTGCACACCGTATTGGTCAGCAACATACCGTGACCGTGTACAAGCTCATCGCCAAGGACACGATCGAGGAACGCATTATGCAGATGCAGGAGTCCAAACGCGACCTGGTCAACAGCGTGCTCGGCGGCGACGGCATCTCGTCGGCGCTGTTCACGCGCGAGGATGTTCTGGCGCTGCTGGGCGGCGACGGTCGCTAGCCGCGCACGGGGTGGGACTGCTGGAGCGGGCAGGACGGTCGACGCATTTTGGCTCGACCGCTTGCCTAATCCGTTATGTGTTCATTTGCAATGCCGTGGATGGTTTGTCTGCCTTTGGGCATAAGAACCATCAAGAACATTGGCACATCAGCAAAGGAGAACATCATGGCGAAATTCTTTAAGGACCCCGACGGCAAGCTCATCGCCGCCCTTGGCGACGACGTTGCGACCCCTGCCGGTTGCACGGAACTGACTGCAAACACTGAGGACGCGGCGCACGAGAAGCACGTGCCTGTTGTCGAGACCGAGCGTGACGGTCACGTGATTCGCGCACGCGTTGGCTCGGTCGAGCACCCCAGCCTGCCCGAGCACTACATTGAGTGGATCGCCCTTGAGGCCGAGGGCCGCTTAGAGGTTCATTACCTTGAACCCGGCATGAAACCCGCGACGTTTTTCGCGGGCGGCTCCAAGACCGGTACCGTCTATGCCTACTGCAACCTGCACGGGCTGTGGTCCGCGACATTCTAGGAGCGCGCCCCCGCTCGGGGTATCATAGCTAGCATATGCACATGCAAGCGCCGACTGCATTATGCGGCCGGCGCTTTTACTACGATTTCGATGGTTTACGACGGAAAGGGCTGGGCCATGAAGCTCGCGCTTGCACAGATCGATATGCGCCTGGGTGATATTGAGGGCATTTGCGGCCGCATCGAGGACCAGGCTCGTCTGGCCCACGAGCGCGGGGCGCGCGTGCTGTGCGTTCCGGCTCCGCTCTTTATGGGCGCCATGCCCGGTGGCCTGGTGGGCGCTGCCGACTTTGAGCACGGCGTGCTTGCCGGTTTGACTGGTGTCGCCGAGCGTATCCAGGAGCTTGACATGATCTGCATCGTGCCCGCGGCGGTTTCGTTTGAGGGCCAGCCGCTGCTCGACTACATGATGCTCAAGGACGGTCATGTGGTGCCGGCGCGTTCGAGCATTGCCCTGCAGCGTGGCGAGAACAACGACACACGTTGGGCGCCGCCGGTGTTCGACGTGGACGGCGTGCGCATCGCCGTGATTTTTGACTTGGACCGCGAACTCGAGATGCTGCCGACCGGTGTTGACCTCATTGCGTATTTCCAATTCAACGCGTTTGACATGACCGACCGCGAGACTGCCGCCATTGCTGCCGTTCGCAGCGGCGCCTACCGCAAGATCGCATCCAAGCGCAGCGTGTGGTTTGCCTGCATGGCGCCGGTCGGTGCCTATGACGAGTCGGTGTATACCGGCGGTTCGTTTGTGCTCGACGACTGCGGTCGCGTGGTGGCCCAGGCGCCGTGCTTTGAGGAGAGCCTGCTGGTTCAGGAGATTCAGCGCGGCGTGATGCTCGATGCCTTGGAAGACCACGAGCTGCCCGAGTTTCGTTCCGAGGAGTGGCTGTGGCGGGCGCTGGTGCTCGCCGTGCGCGACAACGCCCGCGCCCGCGGTGCGTCGCGTGCTGTTGTGGCACTCGAGGGTGACTTGCCGTCGTCTTTGCTGGCGGCGCTGGCCGTCGACGCTCTGGGCCCGCGCAATGTGATTGGCCTGGTGCTGGGGCGCAACCGTATCTTTACGCCAGCGCAGGAAGAGGCCGAGGCTGCCCGCTGTGCCGCCGTCCGCGCCATTGCCGAGCGTTTGCACATTCGCACCGTCGAGCGCGATGCACCGGATGCGGCGCGTGTGCTCGATCGCGACGTGTCGGCGGGCGATGCTGAGCGCCTGCGTTCGCGCACGCTGGGCCTCATGCTGGAGGACACAGCGCTCGAGCTGGGTGCGATGGCGCTGAGCCCGCTGTCCAAAACCGAGTACGCGCTGGCGGCGCCGGCGCTTTGCGGCGGCTACCAGGGCGACTTTGCGCCCTTTGGCGATGTGTACCTGTCGACGCTTGAGTTTGTGGCGCGTGTGCGCAATCGCACGTCTGCCGTGGTGCCCCAAGAGCTCGTGACGCTCAACGCGGTGGAAGATTGTATGGAGCGCGTGCTGGCGCAAGCGCTTTCGACGCTCGACGGTCCGGTCGATATGCTCGACCGCGCGGCACAGCTGCTCGGCGGGCTTGAGCCGGGTGAGGTCGATGGCGCGCTCGAGGCGCACGTGGACCGTAATCGATTTTTCGACGATATCCCGATGGCCACTGGCAAACCTGAGGCCTGCTCGCTGCTGCTGATGCTCGTTCGACAGGGTGAGGCTGCCCGCCGCATGTTGCCGACGGCACCGATCGTCTCGGCACGTTCGTTTGCCGAGCGCTCCTGGCCGTACATGCTCGCGTGGTCCGACCTGGGGCTTAACGGCAAGGAGCGTATGACGGTCGATTCGCTGGCGCGCGCCGAGGTGCGCCGTTTTGCTGACGAGGATACGAGCGAGCGCGTGCGAAACGAGATGATGGGTGTGCTGGGCGAGCTACTGGGTATTTCGCCCGAACAAATGGAGGAGCTGCGCTCTGAAGACGGTCAGCGTCGTTTGCACGAGGGAATGAAAAAGTTTGAGGGCGAGGTTCAGGACGCCATCGATAAGATGATGGGCGGTCAGGGCGGACCGCAGAGCGGGCCCCAGGGCACGCCGATGCCGCAGCCGCCGGTGGATCCGAGGCAGTTCCCCTTTTTCTCGCAAAATTAACTATGGGATAGGATTCGCTTCCAACCCTGACACTTCAACTAAGCATCTTGGCCCCGTTGTGTTATTCTAGAACAGACGTTCGTGAATGATGTGCGGGGCCTTGCCTTGTGCTGTGCTGGTGACGAGGGGAGGTCGGCTTGGTTATCTTGGGCATTGACCCCGGTTTGGCTCATACGGGTTGGGGGATTATCGAGGAGCGGCGTGGCGAGGTTCGTTGCCGTGCCTATGGCTGCATCGAGACCAGTGCCGGAAGTCCGCTCGCGGTTCGCCTGTCGCATATCGCCCATGACCTTAAGGATGTCGTTGAGCGTTATCGACCCGACACGGCTGCTGTCGAGAGCATTTACTTTGGTGCTAACGTTCGCTCGGCAATTCCTACGGCGCATGCCCGCGGGGCTGCACTCGTGGCGCTGTCGGAATGCGCGCTCGAGATTGGCGAGTACACGCCCATGCAGATCAAACAGGCTGTGGTGGGCACTGGCGCCGCGGACAAGCGGCAGGTCGCCTACATGGTACGCACACTCACACAGCTCGATCACGACCCGCATCCCGACCATGCCGCCGATGCCCTGGCCTGCGCCATCTGCCACGTAAACCTCAGCCGCACCCGCGCCCTCACCGGTGGCGAGTTCTATCAACAGAGAGGAACCGGATACTGATGATTTCCCAGCTCCACGGAACGCTTGTCGAGGCCACGATGAGCTCTGCTGTCGTCGATGTGTCGGGCGTTGGCTTTGAGCTCGGCATCTCGGGCAGCACTGCGGCCACGTTGCCGACGCCCGGCGGCGAGGTCCGCCTCTACACGCGTATGCAGGTGCGCGAGGATGCCATGACACTTTTCGGTTTTTCCTCAAAGGATGAGCGCACGATGTTCGACCGGCTCGTGTCCGTCTCGGGCGTTGGCCCGCGCTTGGCGCTCGCCGTGCTTTCCACCTATACCGTGGGGCAGCTGTATTCGTTGGTGATGGCCGAGGACGACAAGGGCATGGCCAAGGTACCCGGTGTGGGCAAAAAGACAGCTCAGCGCCTGATCCTGGAACTCAAGAGCACCTTTGCCAAGGACAAGGGCTTTGTCCCGGTCGACGTGATTCCCGGCCAGGTTGCGATGCCCGTGCCCGCTGCTGCTCCCTCGGCCATCGATGATGCCCGTGCGGCGCTCCTTTCCATGGGCTTTAGCCCGCAGGAGACCGATGTTGCCCTGAGCGGGTATGATGGGCAGAATATGCGTGTCGAGGATCTGCTCGGCGCGGCGCTTAAGCGACTTGGAATGGATGCGTGATGTGGGAAGCCGATGACTCTCAGGACCTGTGGGCGACGCCCGGCAACTCGCCGGCGGCATCCATGGCGCACGGCGAGCGCATGGTGGGCTCGGAGCTGACGGCCGAGGACCTCGATGTCGACCGCACTTTGCGCCCCCAGCGCCTGGACGATTACTGTGGCCAAGAGCACATCAAGCAGAGCCTGCGCGTGTTGATCGAAGCGGCGCAGAACCGTGGCGAGACGCTCGACCACGTGATTTTCTCGGGTCCTCCGGGCCTGGGCAAGACCACGCTGGCCACCGTTATCGCCAACGAGCTGGGCGCTCAGATCAAGACCACGAGTGGCCCTGCCATCGCGCGCACGGGCGACCTGGCGGCCATCCTTACTAACTTGCAGCCGGGTGATGTGCTGTTTATCGACGAGATCCACCGCCTTAACCGTTCGGTCGAGGAGGTCCTGTACCCCGCGATGGAGGACTTTGCCCTCGATATCGTGATTGGCAAGGGCCCGGCGGCGCGCTCGATTCGGCTGGATATTCCCAAGTTTACGCTGGTAGCGGCAACGACCCGCTCAGGCATGTTGACCGGCCCGTTGCGCGACCGCTTTGGCATTTCATATCGCCTGGATTACTACACGGTCGAGGAGCTCGCGCAGATTGTGACGCGCTCGGCGACTATCCTGGGCGTAACGATCGACCATCCCAGTGCACTCGAGATCGGCTCGCGTTCGCGCGGCACGCCACGTCTTGCCAACCGCCTTCTCAAACGCGTGCGCGATTACGCACAGGTGCGCGGCAACGGCCCCATCGAGCTCGATATCTGCCGCAAGGCGCTCGAGTTCTTCGAGATCGACGAGCTCGGTCTGGACTGGATGGATATTCGCATTTTGGAGACGCTCGCCAAGACGTTCTCCGGTCGTGCCGTGGGACTTACGACCCTTGCCAGCGCGGTGGGCGAGGACCCGGGCACGCTCGAGGATGTCTATGAGCCCTATTTGCTGCAGTGCGGATTGATGATTCGTACGCCGCAGGGCCGTCAGGCAACCCTCCGCACCTTTGAGCACCTGGGGATTGAACCTACCGTTTAGGGCGTTTTGTTTTGGCGGGCTGTTGGACTATCGCTGGGCATCGGGTAAACATATCGCCGTTCATCGGTTATGGGCGTTTTACTATTGCGCGCCCGTGCTATGCTGAATTGGTCTTTTTCTCATTCGGTAACGAAAGGACCGCCCATGCCTACTGACATCGAAATCGCACGTTCTGTCACGCCGCTGCCTATTACCGAGGTGGCCAAGAACGCCGGCGTCGACGTTAAGCACCTTATTCCGTACGGCTTCGACAAGGCTAAGGTCGACTATTCACTGCTCAACGAGCCGACTGATCACCAGGCCAAGCTCGTCCTCGTGACCGCTATCAACCCAACGCCTGCGGGCGAGGGCAAGACCACCACGACCATCGGTCTGGCCGACGGCCTGCGTCGTCGCGGCGTCAAGAGTGCCGTGGCCCTGCGCGAGCCTTCGCTCGGCCCCGTCTTTGGCGTGAAGGGCGGTGCTGCCGGCGGCGGTTGGGCTCAGGTCATCCCCATGGAGGATATCAACCTGCACTTTACCGGCGACTTCCACGCTATCGGTGCTGCCAACAACCTGCTGGCCGCCATGCTTGATAACCACATCCAGCAGGGCAATCAGCTCGGTATTGACGTTAAGCGCATCACTTGGAAGCGCGTCGTCGATATGAACGACCGTCAGCTGCGCCACGTTATCGACGGCATTGGCGGTAAGGCCCAGGGCGTGCCGCGCGAGGACGGCTTCGATATCACCGTCGCCTCCGAGGTCATGGCAATCCTGTGCCTGTCTACGAGCATCAGCGACCTCAAGGAACGCTTGGGTGAGATCGTCGTTGGCTACAGCTTTGCCGGCGAGCCCGTCCGTGCCCGCGACCTTAAGGCCCAGGGTGCCATGGCCGCGTTGCTTAAGGACGCGCTCAAGCCCAACCTGGTGCAAACGCTCGAGGGCACGCCCGCGTTTGTCCACGGCGGTCCCTTCGCCAACATTGCCCACGGCTGCAACTCTATCATGGCCACGCGTATGGCGATGCGCTTTGGCGATGTCGCCATTACCGAGGCCGGCTTCGGTGCCGATCTGGGTGCCGAGAAGTTCCTCGACATCAAGTGCCGCATGACGGGCGTTCGCCCCAGCGCTGTCGTGGTCGTCGCTACTGCCCGTGCGCTTAAGTACAACGGCGGTGTCGCCAAGGCCGACCTCAACGAGGAGAACCTCGAGGCTCTCAAGGCCGGCATGCCCAATCTGCTGCGCCACGTCGACAACATTCAGAATGTCTACGGTCTGCCCTGCGTGGTCGCTATCAACCGCTTCCCGACGGACACCGAGGCCGAGCTTGCGCTCATCGAGTCCGAGTGCCAGAAGCTCGGTGTCAACGTTAAGCTGTCCGAGGTCTGGGCCAAGGGCGGCGAGGGCGCGCTCGAGCTGGCCGATGAGGTCATGCGTCTGATTGAGCAGCCGAGCGAGCTCAAGTTTGCCTATGAGGACGGCGCCGATGTGGCCGACGCCCTCGAGGCTGTTGCCATCAAGGTTTACCGCGCCGACGGCGTTGACTTTACGCCGGCCGCCAAGCGTCAGCTTGCCGAGCTGCGCGAGAACGGCTTTGGCAACCTGCCGGTATGCGTGGCCAAGACGCAGTACAGCTTTAGCGACAACGCCAAGGCCCTGGGCGCTCCCGAGAACTTCCGCATCACGGTGCGCGAGCTCAAGGTTTCCGCCGGCGCCCACTTTGTGGTCGCGCTGACCGGCAGTGTTCTGACCATGCCGGGCCTGCCCAAGGTCCCCGCGGCCGAGAATATCGACGTCGACAACGACGGCAACATCACCGGCCTGTTCTAAGCCCGCTGCTCATAGCCGCTTGCCCGCCCCGTCGTGCCTACCAAGGCCCGGCGGGGCTTTTTTGATCCTTAGACCCGCGCACGTCTTGTAGATACCGACGGACTCTGCCCATCATAGGCTTTTGCGCGGGTAGAATGCATGAATAACTTGAGGCTCACGCGCGACGGAAAGGAATCGTTGCATGGATCAGGACAAGACAACCGTGATGGGCGGCTACGGTTCCGCGCAGGCTGGCGATAGCGCCGATGCGACCCGCGTTGTTTCCAACCCCGGTTATACCGACCCCGCCGCGACGCAGCCTTCTGCCGAGCCCACCCGGGTTATGGACTATGGCGACACGGCGCAGGATTCTTACGCTACATCTTCGCAAGGCCCCTATGGCAACGCAGCTCCGGATCCGTTTGATTACGCACCGCAGGATTCTTATGCTGCCTCGACGCCGAATCCCTATGATGGCCTGCCGCAGAATCCCATTCCGCAGCCTCAGCAGACGACGTATATGCCTCGCACGGCACAGCCTCGCTGCGAGTCGCGCGAGCCGTATCGCGAGTACCCCAAGTCGATTCCGCAATATGGCGAGGACGAGGAGAAGAGGCCGTCGCGTTCGTCGAGCGTGATCAAGAAGATCCTCATCGTACTGGCGACCTTCTTTGCGCTGTCGATTGTGTTTGCCATCGTGTCGGGCATGCTCAACAAGCGGGGGAGTTCAACGGCCGATGCCACTGCCGAGCAAACCGAGTCCGCCTCGTCTAGCACCGTCGATCTGAGCGATATCCCGGGGCAGTACTGGTCCAACGCCAAGAAGATCCTCAAGTCGCGCGGCGCCGATCTTTCGAATGCCGTGGTCCTGACTGATGATGGCTCAACGCCCATCGTCGATGCCAACTGGGTCGTTACTTCTGCCTACTATAACGACAACGGCAACCTCGAAATTCAACTCACGCACAAGAACAGTTCGGGCAACTCGTCCGACGGCCAAAGCGGTACCGACAGCTCGAGCTCCAATACGCTGGAGGACTTGAGCAACAAGGCGCAGGAGTTGGGAGACAAGGCGCAAGAGCTGGGCGATACGGCACAAAATCTGGGCGATACCGCGCAGAACTTGGGCGGCATGGCGACGGATGCCTGGAACGCCCTGCAAAACGGCATCTCGGGCGCGCAGGGAAACTAGCTGTTAAGTGGGCTACAGCTGCTCGGCCGGACGGTCGGGCGAGCTGAAGCCCGAGTCAAATGTGACGACGCACGAGGCATCGGGCCGGCGCTCGTGCACGATGCGCGTGACGAGCTCCAGCAGCTCCTCGTCGGATATGTCAAAGCCGTCGGGACGCACCAGGTCAAACGAAACGAACCCGTCGTGCTCGTGCAGGTCATGGATGGAGAGCGTGGGGTCGATTTGCGCTATGCCGCGCTTGACCCAGCCACGCAGGTCGTCGCCGGTGGTGGCGATGGGGTCGCAGTGCAGCGTGATACCGATGCCCATCTGCCGTTTGATATCGTGCTCGATGGTGTCCAGGATCTCGTGATGTTCAAACGCATCGCCCTCGCCGGGCATTTCCACGTGCGCACTGGCAAATTGCCGACCGGGGCCGTAGTCGTGCACCATGAGGTCGTGCGTGCCTAGGACCTGCGGATACGACATGATCTTGTCGCGGATTGCCTGGACGAGCTTGGGGTCGGGCGCTTGCCCCAACAGCGGGCTGATGGCGTCGCGCACCAGGCCCATACCGCTGATGCAGATGAAGATGCCCACGCCCAGGCCTGCCCAGCCATCGAGGTCAAAGCTGGTCGTCTGCGAAATAAGCGCTGCGGCCAGGACCGAGGCCGAGGCAATGACGTCGTTTTTGGAATCCTGCGCCGTGGCGATAAGCGTCTCGGAATCGATGCGGTTGCCCAGCGTGCGGTTGAACGCCGCCATCCAAAACTTGACGAGCATGGACAGGATAAGGGCTGCCATGGAGAGCGCCGAATACGCGGTGGGGGAGGGCTTGATGATCTTGGTGACCGACTCCAGGATCAGGTTGATGCCGACGGCGCAAACGAGAACGGCGACAAACAAGCCGGCGAGGTACTCGTAGCGGCCGTGACCATAAGGGTGCCCCTCGTCGGCCGGGCGGCTGGCAAGGCGGAATCCGAGCAGGCTCACGATGTTGCTCGAGGCATCGGAAAGGTTGTTGAAGGCATCGGCGATAAGCGAGACGGAGCCCGCGAGCAGGCCAGCTATGCCCTTGGCCAGGCACAGCGTGATGTTGAGGCCGATGCAGATGAGGCTTGCGGCAAAGCCCGCGTTGGTGCGGCAGGAGGTATCGACCGGCTCGCTTTCGCTGCCGGGAACAAGCGTATGTACCAGCCGATTTACAAATAGCATGGCGTATCTCCTCGCATTCTTATTAAGGGGATAGTGTAGCTCGCACAGACGCAACGTGTACCGATGCTCAGAAAATGCAGCAATGGTCTGCCGGCGCTAACGGGCGCGAGGCGGGGGGGACGACTGCCCGCGCGCCTTCGAGTTCACTGCGCCTTCCCGTCCGACCGAGTGTCCCATTTTGGGCCACATGGGTATGGGCACGCGTCGATTTGCTCGACATACTTAATGTCGACAGCCCTGTGCAAAGGAGGACGTTTCCATGGACGAGATGTTTGCCATTAAATGCCAAAACTGCGGCGGCCCCATGTATTCGCACCAGGCAAAGCGCAGCTTTGAGTGCGCCTATTGCGAAACGGTTATTCCGTGGCAAGCGGACGCCGGAGAGCCCAAGAGCGCCCTGGGTATCCGTCATACGCCGCTGACGGTGGTTGACGGGCTGCTTAAGCTCACCCATGTGTCGCAGCTCGAGCGCCCGGTGGACCCCGACTGGTATTTCTTCAATTCGCACTGGCGCAATCAGTCGGTTCTGGAGCATCTGCTGTGGGAAGATCGAGGAACGGCGCAAGAGTTCCAAGATGCCACGCACGTGAGCATCCCGTGCCCCTTCTGCGGTGCATCCTTTGAGGGCGAGTCGACCCAGCGCGTGTTTGAGTGCCCGTCGTGCGGCAACAAGATTGGCGTGGCCGACCTGCTCAAGCCCGGTACGTTTAGCAAACGCCTGACCATGGGCGTGGGTGCCGAATACGTTCCCGAACAGGGCGTCCCCTGTGAGATATCGCCGCAGCAGGCGCGTGCCAACGCGCTGCAGCTGGTGCGTCAGTATCCCGATGCCTTTGCCGGGCATGACGTGGAAGACGCGATTCAAAATGACATGATGCTCTTCTACTTCCCCATGGCGCTCGCGGACCTGCGCATGATGGCGTCCTTCCCGGGCAAGGGCCTGAGCAAGGAGACCCTGGTGTACTACGAGGTTCTCGACTGGGCGTATCCGCGGGCAAACTACCTGGATGTTCGCCTTATGGGCATTTTGGAGCCGTGGGACTTTGGCAAGGTGGGGCCGTTCGATCCCGCTATGCAGGAAGGCGACTTCCGCGTCGTTTCCGTCGATGCGTCCACCAAGGACCAGGTGGTTATTGATAAGCTGGCGCTCGACGTTGCAGGCAACGATGCCGAGGCGACCCTGGGGCTCAATAAAAAGAGCATCCGTGCCTGGGCGCGCAAGACCCGCAAGCATAAGGACGGCCTGGTGATGGTGCCGGTCTACTTTATCGATCGCCCGGCGTCGGACAGCCGCGACGGCGAGCAGGTGCGCATTGCCGTAAACGGCCAGACGGGTCGCGCGGCCGCGGTGGTGTTTGGCGACAAGCGCGAAACGCATATCGTGGCGCCGCTCAGCTCGAGCCTGCATCTGTCCGGTGAGAGCACCGTGCACGCCACGCCCGTCGAGGTCAAATATGTTAAATCACCCTTTCTGTACCAGATCGTGCGCCGTGGAGGCGGCGAGCAGCCGCGACAGGTGGCGGCCGCAGCCGAGGGTTCCTACCGAGAGGAGAAGCCCAAACGCCGCGGCCTGCTGGGTGCGCTATTTGGGAAGTAGGGGAGTAGTGCTGGGGTGTTGGGCTGCATCACAAGGCCATTAGATGAATTTAAAAGTGCTGGGAACGTGCTAACATTGCCGATAGCCTTAATCTTGTAGAAGCGGAGGCCGGATTATGGGTTTTGCGGATCAGCAGCTTCAGATTCAGGTGCCGTATTCTCCTGACGACACGTTTAATGCCTTGAAGGCAGCTATGGAAAAGCTGCCTAAAGTAAAAGTTGATAGCGCATCGCCCACAACAAGAACAGTTGCAGCTGAGATTGGTATGAGCCTTTGGTCCTGGGGTGAAAATATCAGTATTTCGGTTGTTCCAGTTGAAGGCGGATCTGGCGTTACTGTCAACTCATCATCTAAGGTCAGGACAAACGTATTAAACGGGGGCAAAAATGCAAAGAATATTGCCGAGATAGTCGATGCCCTATCGAAGGAGCTCGAGCAGTATCCGCAGGTTTCACAGACTATTGAGACGCTGGCGGATAGTGGTGATGTAGTTGCAAGGCTTGAGAGACTTGCAACGCTGCGTGATAGTGGAGTACTTACCGAGGAAGAGTTTGCCGCAGAAAAGGAAAAAACCTTTCGTAACTAGACACGATGGCTGGATTTGTATTCTGCTATTGAACTTGTTTAAGCCAGGCTGAAAACGTCGTGTGGAATAAAAGTGCGCAGTATCCTCGCCTTATACAACAATAGAGACCTCTTTCGGGCGCCCTGCCTTTGGAGTGTCGGCGAGTCGTGCCTCGATGGAAGCTTTGGACACCATGCGCTTGGTGCCATCCTTCCATGAATCCAACAGTCCAGCATTTATCAGTTGCGATACTCTTGCCGAGCTAACGCCAAGCATGCGCGCGGCATCCGCTGCGGTGACGGCGGGGATATCGTTGAGTTCGCGGCTGACGGCTACGGCGATAATCTTGCCGCCGTGTCGCGGCTCATGTCCGAAGTCCGGCGCAGGCAGGTCGACGCCGCCCATTAGGTGGTCATCGACCATGCATGCGAGAAAATCAGCGGCGCTTTCGACAGCGTCGTTTAGGTCGGAGCCAAACGTTCCTCCTCCGCCCAGCGAGCCACATGGCACGGCATCGACCATGCCGTCCGAATCAAAGAACTCAAATTCCCATACGTAAACCATGTAAGACCTCCTCTAAAAAGCGATGCGAAATGTGATGAGGATGAGCTATCGAAGTCCTGCCTGCCTTAGGATTCTTTTGGCAATTTGATCCTCAATCTCTCGGTGGCGTTTCACGAGCACGAGTTTATCTCCTTTGACGAACTTCTCGTGATTAGTGCCTCCTTTCGAGATGAAGCCGGCTTCTTCGAGGATGCGGATCAATTCGCGTCTCTGCATCTTAGCCTCTTTCAATAACTATATATTAGCACTTTCTAAGGGTTTAAGACTTAAATCTTAGATATTACTAACCCTTTGTTTTGTGGTGCCATCTTTGGATAACGGCTTATATTCCTTGTTGTATTAGTTTATTTGCTCGTGCGGACACGATTTTGGTGCTCTGCGCACGACCGCGAAAAGGGTTTGCGGCGACTAAAATGTGACCATAGAGGCAGTTTTAGCGAACCCCACGGGAGTGACGCGTATGGACAACAACACGCTGCTATTCCAGGACAAAGGTTCGGGTAGGTATAAAGACGTCAAGATCTACCCTAACCGCATTGAGGTACTCAAGAAGGGCACTTTTGGCGGCAAGCACACCGAGATTGTTTATCTTAAGGACATTACGGGCGTCAATAGAATCAAAGGCCGCGATGTTTTTCTGCGCAATCGTCTGTTGACCGCTTGCGTCTTTAGCCTGAGCAGCCGTGCGAAGGCCCAGGAGTTTGTTAACGCGCTGAACATGGTGATGTAGCCGATAGCGGCGTTCGGACCAAGGTAAAAATCGGGGGCACAGAACGGTGTTCTGCGCCCCCGATTGAGTCGATGTGTCTAAAAGGCCGGCTTGCCTATTCGACAACGTCCTCGTTGTTTTCACCGTCACTGGCAAGCATTGCCGCGCCGGCGACCGTTGTCGCCACGGCGGCAGCGGCGAGCCCGGCGGCGATGCCAGAGCCGTCGCCTGTGTCGGCGAGTTTTCCGCCCGAGCCCTTGCCCTTGTTGCCCTTGCCGTTCTTGTCGGCGCTGTCCGCGTTGGCGCCAGTGCCGGTGCCGGCGCCGCCTGCACTGCCCGAGGCCGCTACGGTAAAGCTTACGGCTCCATCGCTGGCGAGTGTGTAGTTTTGTGCCGCGTCGCCCAAGAGGCCGTTCACGCGCACCCAGTACGTTCCTGCGGCAAATGTTTCGCCCTCGGCCATTGCCGCGCCCGGAGCGCCGTTTGCATCGTGCACAAACTCGAGCTGGGCCGTGCAGGCATCGGTTTCGAGCTTGCCCTTGAGTGATGCCGCAATCTTGGCGCGCACGTCTTCGCCGGCCTTAAGGCCTTCGAGTCCCTCAAAATGGGGCGTCAGCGCGCGTGGATTGATATCGATGGGCACGGAGCCCCGCAGCTCCGTAACGGTCTCGTTGCCCAAGGCGTCGACATCCACGTATTCGATGGCAAACGCGCTGCCAGAAGCGGCCACGTTGAGTACGTTGCTGCTGTCGACAAGGCGGAAATGGCCCTCGCCAACGGTCTTGCCATCTTGGAGCGAGGCATCGCTCAGCGAGTCTCCATACGTCATGTGCATGCGGTCCGGGAGGCAGCATGAAACTGTTGGCTTGTGCTTCGCGTCGTAATTTCGTTGGTAGATGCTCCGGGCCAGTGCCGAATCGACAAAGTCGGACGCGATAATGCCAACGTGCTTGAGGCAATCTGACTTTGTTTTATCGCTGCCGCTGGGATTGATGTACTGGCTCTTGTACAGATGCTCGTTGACCACTCGCGCCGCGGTAAAAGGATTGCTTCCTTGTTTGTAATTCGTGCAACTGGTGTAGTTGATAGACCAGCAGCGTTCCAGGACTTGCACCTTGGCGTCATCATTGTCCTCGACGTCCACCTTGTTGCGCGTGAGATTGGTCGTCTCTCGCAGCGCCATATCGACCCAGCTAATCTTGTCGGTTCCGGTGCATTCAAAATGGTCCTGGGCGTATACCTTGGTGCAATAGGGCTCTTTGTCGCCCGCATTGCCCGTAGTCTCAAAGCCTCGCGCGTCTTGGACGAGGCACATCGACTGCCCGGAATGCGCCTTGATTTTGTCGTCCCATTGGGTGAGATCGAGGCCCCACGTGTGGCTGCTTACGCTGTTGCCGGCGAGTACAAATCGACGCAGCAGGACGATCTTTCCGCGCACCTCGTTCAGTGTGGGGATTCGGCTCGACGTGTAGAACAGATCGGGATTATCGTGCATAACCTTGGCGAAAGCCGTCGTAACGCTTTCGTCGGTAGCCTCGTCGTTGCCTCGTGACGCAAGCATGATGAGCGCTTCTGACGGGTTTTCGTTCAAAAATGTTTTGAAGTAACCGATGACATCGGAGAGATGCATAAAGCCCCCGTCTTTTTTGAGCAGGTAGCATCTTCCATGGTCGATACCGGGGTCGCCGTTCTCGTCGTTCCTTCCGAGTCGGATATCAAAATAGCGAATGCCTTCGAGCAACTGCGTCGGGATGTAATCCTGCTGGCACTTTGCTTGTGAGGATTGGGGCTCGGTGTCGTTGTCCACGCTGCAGGTGCCCGAATCATGCGTGCCCGGGATACTCAGCTCGTCGAGGTACTTGTTGTCGTCGACGTATTTCATCCAGCATGGTCCGTCGACGTAGCTGCTATACGTGGTCCAGTCGATACTTCTAACTGTGGTATTGATCTTGCCCATGTCGTAACCGATAAGTTCGAGCTCCCACGGAATGCTCTTACTCTTATGGCAGATCTTATTGTTGTCCTGGTCTTTGCCGTCCGATTCTATTGCCAGGTACTTAATGTCTTTTTTCTCGGTTTCTTTCTCGACCGTGCGGTCTCGAATGATATAGGTTCCGTTTGATTGACGTTCGAACGCAAAAGCGCGGCTGTGCTTGTTGTCATACTCGCCGCCCCATACGTGGATGACCTTTCCATCTTTGTCCGAGTCGTCGTCGACCGACCAAATGCTGTAGCCCGTCTTTTTATGCTCTTCGAAATTGAGCAAGGTGCGGATAGCATACCAGTTTGTATCGTCATTCTTGGTCGTTACGTTCTCAAGGATGAGCTTGCTGGACGTGCCGTCGTTAAACAAATGGCAGACGTTGCCGCGAACGTTGCCGTCTTGGTTGACGCTCGCGGTGCGAAGATAGCCCGCGGGGCGAAGGCGAATGACGAAATTGTCGAGGCTGTCCGACGCTGTGACAGCGTCGTCTGCAAATGCCGCGCGCACGGGAAGGCCCAATCCCGCGGTTTCGGGCAGGCTTGCAAATGGCGACAATGCCGCAAGTCCTAGGCTCAACGTAAACGCTCGGCGACTGATGGCGTGATGTTCGGTCATAACTTCTCCATTCGCAGAGTGCGGTTATGCGATAGTTTTGGTCACTATACTGCTCAGATGTTTAAAGATGCTGGTTTAATTGCCTGCGCGGCACAATAAATCGGCGGGCGGACGTGTTGGGGCGTTTGTCGTTTTCGTACTGTTGCTACATTTGGAGCGGTTCCGGCGTCCGGCATCCTCGCGTTCGTTGGCTACAGGCATAAGAAAGGGAGGGTCGGTTTACCGGCCCTCCCTGGGTACGAAGCGCTGGGGTACCGTCGCTTGTTTGCACTGCGCCCGTGTTTCCCGCTGCGCTCGCCAGTCGCTTAACGCTTGATCTCGATATCGTCGAGCTTGACGTCCATGGCCTCGGTCTTGGCCTCGGCGATGTCGTCGGCAAACTCCAGAGACTTCATCATGGTCTCGACGGCGTCCTTGTGCTCCTCGACGTTGTCGATACGCACATACACACTGCCGCCGTCAACGTCGGTGAAGTATTCGGTCGTTACGCCGCCCGAGTGCGTGAAGTAGGCACTGCGCCAGGTCTTGCCGTTGTACTTAACGGGATCGCTCTCGGTCCATCCAGAGTTGGCCTTCCACTTTGCCTCGTAGTCGAACAACTCATCGGCGTTCTTGTCAGGATCGAAGACGGGGATGAAGCGGTCGCTGGCGTGCTCGCTCTCGGTGAACTTAAACTGGGCCCTGTCGGCGGTGTCGTCTGCGACGTCGGTGATCTCGACGCCCTCGGGAACCTCGACCTTAAACCAAATGAAGTCGGTCCTCATATCCACGGCGGGCTTTTCTGCTCCGCCGCCACCGCCACTTCCGGTAGCGCCGCCGCTGCCACCGCAGCCCACCAGGGCAACTGCGGCAAAGAGGCTTATGCAGAGGGTGAGAATCGCAAAGGCCTTCTTTTTCATGGTCGTGTCCTCCTCGATCTGTAATCGTCCATGGATTACCTGCCTTTACTGTACGCGTGGACGGCTCCTTCGGGTGGGCCATGTGTCCCATTCTGAGGGCCGGATTTGCGCCGTTAAGTGGCAATATGCACGGGTCCAAAAGAGGGGAGGGCCGGTGCTGTCGGCTCTCCCCGGGGTGAGGTGCCCGTTGATTTAATGGGGCGCGCGTGCGTGGGCGTTGCCCCAACAGGTTCCTTGTTTATAGATATGCCTCAGTTTTTGACGTCCGGAAGTCTCGAAAGGTGGGCCATGTGTCCCATGTTTGCGTTGGCATGGTCTATCGTGTGCCATAGAAATCCGCGATGGCCAGGTGCGCTGACGCTCATGTACTTATGGGCTAGACTTAGCACCATTATGTGATCGATGCGGTCGGTCGGTGGTTGCCACCCGACCGATGTATATGACTTGAAGGTGCGTGCGTATGAGCCAAGAGATGATGGACAAGACCTGCCGCGGGTTTGCCGAGGCGCTTGCCGCGCGCGAGCCGGTTCCCGGCGGTGGCAGCGCGAGCGCCTTTGTGGGCGCGCTGGGCGCCTCGCTGTGCGGAATGGTTGCCCGCTACGGTGCGACCAATCCCGCGCTTGCTGATCGTGCGGATGACCTGGCGCGCGCGTTTGCTCAGGCTGATGAGCTGTCCCAGGAGCTTGTCGAGTTGGTTGCCGAGGACGTTCGTGCCTACGGGCAGGTGTCCGCGGCGTACGGTATTCCGCGTGACGATCCGGCTCGAGCGACCGCGATTCAGGATGCGCTACATGTGGCCGCTATGCCGCCGTATCGCATTATGGATGCCTGCGGGCGTGCGCTGGCGCTGCTCGAGGACATGGCCGACAAGGGCTCGCGTCAGCTGCTGTCCGATGTGGCGTGCGGCGCCGTGTTCTGCCGTGCTGCTATGCAGGGCGCGAGTTTGACGCTCTTTGCGAACACCACGTCTATGAAGGATCGCGCTCGTGCTGAGGAGCTCGAGACGGCGTGTGATGAGTTGCTCGACACATGGTTGCCGCGCGCCGATGCGCTGGCGCGTCGCGCCTCCGACGCTGCAAGGAAGAGAGGATAGCCATGGCTGAACTGCTGAAGGGTGCTCCCGTTGCTCGCGCTTTGACTGAGGAACTTGCTGCTCGCTGCGCAGCCCTGCGCGAGCGGGGCGTTGTTCCGACGTTGGCTATCGTGCGTGTAGGTGAACGCGAGGACGACCTATCCTACGAGCGCGGTGCGCTCAAGCGCTGCGAAAAAGTGGGGATTGAGGCTCGTCGCGTTTTGCTTTCTGCCGATGTTTCGCAGGACGAGCTGTTGACGGCCATCGAGGACATAAATGCCGACTCGGCTGTTCATGGCTGTTTGATGTTCCGCCCGCTGCCCGCTGGACTTGACGAGGATGCGGTTGCCGCGGCGCTCGATCCCGCCAAGGATGTTGACTCCATGACGCCGGCCTCGCTGCTTACCACGCTTTCGGGTCGTGGCGAGGGCTTTGCTCCCTGCACGGCCGAGGCCGTGTTGGCGTTGCTGGACCATTACAGTGTTGAGCTGGATGGGGCCAAGGTTGCGGTCGTCGGTCGGTCTCTGGTGATTGGTCGTCCCGTTGCCGCCATGCTTACGGCTCGCAATGCCACGGTGACGATGTGCCATACGCATACACGCGATCTTGCTGCCGAGTGCCGTTCTGCCGATATCGTTGTTGCGGCCGTTGGACGCGCGAGCACGATTGGCGCGGATGCCGTTCGCGAGGGCCAGACGATCATTGATGTTGGCATTAACTGGGACGAGGCCGCTGGCAAGCTGGTCGGGGACATCGATTTTGATGCTGCGGAGCCGGTCGTTAACGCCATCACGCCCGTGCCGGGCGGCGTGGGGGCTGTGACCACCGCGATTCTCGCCAAACACGTGATTGAGGCGGCGGAGCGCGCATCGAAATAGGCGTTTTGGGCTGTTTGAGGGGGTTAGCTATATACCACGTGGTCAAACAATGCCAAATATGAGTACTGTTGCCAAGATAGTCACATATGTCTTACGTCTTTTTGGCTTCCTAACGGTATCCATTATCGTTAGGAAGCCTATTTTATTGAACTTATGGGGAATAACGTTGTCTTACTTTTGGGCAAATGGGGATTTTCGGCACTCGTTACAGGGAAATTTGCTGCCACTAAATTGGTGACAGTACTCATATTTGGCATTTTTTGACCACGGGGGCTGCCGAGGCCGTGGTTTCGCCCTTTCTGCGCCGAAGCGATACACTGTTGTCGTTTGATTTCTTCGCTCAAGGAGGATGCGCATGCCGTGCACAACGATTCTGGTCGGTAAGAACGCAAGCTACGACGGGTCGACCCTGGTCGCCCGCAACGAGGACTCGTCCAACGGGGTGTTTGAGCCCAAGCGTATGCGCGTGGTGCATCCCGACGAGCAGCCGCGCGTCTACATGAGCGTCCTGAGTCACCTGACCGTTGAACTGCCCGATAACCCCATGCGCTACACGAGCGTCCCCGATGTTGTCCCGGGCCACGGCATCTGGGCCGAGGCCGGTTTCAACGAGCTCAATGTGGGCATGTCCGCAACCGAGACGCTCACCACCAACGAGCGCGTCCGCGGCGCCGACCCACTCGTGGACTACGTGCCCGCCAAGGGCAACGAGGGTGAGGACGGCTATGTGCCGGCGCAACCTGGTGGCCTGGGCGAGGAGGACATGGTGACCCTGGTGCTGCCGTATGCCAAGTCCGCCCGCGACGGCGTTCGTATCCTGGGCGACCTGCTCGAGCGCTACGGCACCTACGAGAACAACGGCATCGCCTTTAGCGACGTGGACGAGATCTGGTGGCTCGAGACCATCGGCGGTCACCACTGGATTGCCAAGCGTGTGCCCGATGACGCCTATGTGACCATGCCCAACCAACTGGGTATCGACAGCTTTGACCTGGATGACGCCGAGGGCGCCCAGGCCGACCACATGTGCTCCGCCGACCTGCGCGCCTGGATGGGCGAGTGGCATCTGGACCTGACGCTGGGCGTCGAGGGTGACGGTCCGGCGGCGGTCTTTAACCCACGCGACGCCTTTGGCTCGCACAGCGACAGCGACCACGTCTACAACACGCCGCGCGCCTGGTACATGCAGCGCTGCCTCAACCCCAGCGACGTGTGGGATGGCCCCGACGCCGACTACACGCCCGAGAGCGACGACATCCCCTGGAGCCGTGTGCCCGAGCGCAAGGTGACCATCGAGGACATTAAGTACGTGCTTTCGAGCCACTACCAGGGTACGGAGTACGACTGCTACGGCAGCAAGGGCACGCCCGCCACGCGCGGCGCCTATCGCCCCATCGGCATCAACCGCAACAGCCAGCTCGCCGTGTTGCAACTACGCCCCTATGCGCAGCCGGCGTATCGCGCCGTGCAGTGGATGGCCTTTGGTTCCAACTCGTTTAACGCGCTGGTTCCGCTGTACGCCAACGTCGAGACCATGCCCGAGTACTATGCCGACACGCAGGCTCGCGTAACGTCCGAAAACTTCTACTGGGCCAACCGCCTGATCGGTGCCCTGGCCGACGTCCGTTTCCATGAGTGCGGTCGCGCGGTCGAGGATTATCAGGAGAAGGTCGGTGGCATGGGCCACAAACAGATCCATGACGTCGACGCCGCCGTAGCCACCCTGCCCGAGGCCGAGGTGTCTGCCGAGCTTGCACGCGCCAACGAGGACTTTGCCGAGCGTGTGCGCGTGGAGACCGATGCCCTGCTGGGCAAGGTGCTCTACACCACGAGCTGCGCCATGAAGAACTCTTTCGCGATGAATGACAACGTGAGGTAGGGATTTCCCGTCGATCGAATAGCGCTAAAACGCTTTGTCGCTTTCGTTCAATCTTGGGTACAAGAACGCCAATGCAGTTGTTTGTGATTGGAGACAACCATGGTTATGAAACTCGATCAGCTTGTTAACGGGGCCATCAACGTGGGCTTTGGCGCTGCCGCCGTTGCTGTCGAAGGCGGCAAGAAGGTCCTCGACGATCTTAACACCAAAGGCGAGCAGGTCCGCAAGGACACCGCCACCCCTGATATCGCCCGCAGCGTGTCCGACATGTTCGAGCAGGCTGGCGGCACCATCTCCGACCTGACCGAGCGCTTGGGCATGCAGGGCGAGACTGCGGCCCAGCGCGTGCTTGACGAGCTCATCCTTGCCCGGGTCCGCGTCATGACCGCTCCCGAGCGCACGGCCTTCCTGGCCCATGTGCGCGACATCGTCGATTCAGTCGAGGACAACGTGACCTCGGTGCCCGTCGAGTCCGTTGAGCCCGACGATGCGAAGGATACCGAAGAGGCCGAGTAGCAGCGCAGATGGCAGATTCCACCACCGATTACAACAATCTAGATCCCTTGGGTGACGAGGCGGCGGTTGTCGATGAGGTCGATGCCGCCGTCTCGGGCGCTCGCAAGAAGCCGCGCGCTGTCGATATGGTGCCCGAGGAGCCCGACGCGATGGCGCCGGATGAGGAATACCAGCTCACGCCGGCGGGTCGCCGCGAGCGCATCGGGCAGATTGTTCGCCTGGTCAAAAAGTACCGTGTGTGGGATAACCTCACGCCGGTTCGCTTGCGCCGCCTGCTCGAGGAGCTCGGCCCCATGTTCGTCAAGATGGGGCAGATTCTGGCCAACCGGTCCGAGATTCTGCCGCAACGCTTTTGCGATGAGCTGCGCCGCTTGCGCTCCGACGTGGAGCCGGTGCCGTACGAGGTAGTGCTCCGCTGCTTGGAAGAGGAATACGGCCTGCGCCTGGGGGAGATGTTCGATGCGATCGACCCCAATCCGCTTGGTAGCGCATCGCTCGCGCAGGTGCACCGCGCTCGTCTGGTGACGGGCGAGGACGTAGCCGTCAAGGTGCAGCGCCCCGGTGCGCAGCAGGTTATGGCGCAGGACATCGATATCATCCGCTCGGTGGTGCGCATTGTTTCCAAGTTCGTCAACACCGATCAATTCGTTGACCTGCACGGCGTAGTCGAGGAGTTGTGGACCTCGTTTCGCGAGGAGACCAACTTTTTGGCCGAGGCCAAAAACCTCAACGACTTCTACGAGTTCCATAAGAGCGTTCATGGCGTGACGTGCCCTAAATCCTATCTGGACCTGTGCACCGAGCACGTGGTGGTTATGGATTACGTCGACGGCATTTCGATCGCCGATCCTGAACGCTTAGTGGCCGAGGGCTATGACTTGGAAAAGATCGGTGCCGCAATCGTCGAGGACTATTCGACGCAGGTGCTCGACGACGGCTTTTTCCATGCCGACCCGCATGCGGGAAACATCATCCTCAAAGACGGAATTGTCTACTTTATCGACTTGGGCATGGTCGGACGCATGTCGAGCCACGACCGTGGCATCGTCAAGGATATGATCTTTGCCGTGGCCGAGGGCGACGTGCCAAAGCTCAAGGATTCGCTCATGCGCTTTGCCGTGACGCGCGGCGATTCGGCCGAGCTTGACCATTCGGCCTTTTTGTCCGACTTGGACTTTATTGTTGCCGACTTTGCCGGGCTCGACCTTAAAGACCTGGATATCGGCGAGTTTTTGACCTCGCTGTTAAACCTCGCGCGCAAAAATGACGTTGAGCTGCCGAGCGTGGTGACGATGTTCGCCCGCGGCATGGTGACGCTCGAGGGCCTGTTGACCGAGTACATGCCCAACGTCAACATGATCCAGATCATCCAGACGCATATTAAAAACGAGAAAAGCACCTATGCGCGCATGCGCGAGATGAGCCGCGACTTTGCAGCGAGCAGTTATCGCGCGGCGAAGGGCTCGCTCGAGGCGGCCGAGTATCTGGGCTTGGCTTCGCGTATGCTTACGCGCGGCCAGCTTAAGGTAAACACGCAGATCATGAGCAGCGATAAGGCGCTGCGACAGCTAGGTGGGATTATCGACCGCATGTCGATGGCAATTGTGATCGCCGGTCTGTTTATCGGTTCGTCGGTGGTGTACTACGCGCGCATCGAGCCGGTTGTGTTTGGTATCCCGGTCATTGGCTTTATGGGCTACGTGAGCGCGCTGGTGCTGGCGCTTATGCTGGGCCGCAATATCTGGCTCAACAGTCACGGCGGCAAGCACTAGCGGCTGCGGCCGTCACCGCATTTTCCTATCGCAAACAATAGCTTTTACCTTGGGCTTCGCCTGCGTGCGAGGCCCTTTTGCGTGATACCATTTTGACGGTAATAATCGATGGCCTAGATGGTGGTGCGGAGACGCACGAATGCGCGGTTATCCTGCGCATTTGGGAGAATCGGGGTGCAAGTCCCCAGCTGTACCAGTAACCGTAATTCCTCTTGGCTCGGGATGCTCGCGTCGCAGATCGGACGACGTGCCCGAGTCGTTAAGGTTAAGTCGGATCGCCTCCCGTCTTGCATGCGGCTGCGGCTTTTGCCGCCGGTGTGCATAGGGCTCTGGAGGGAAGGGGGACCCCGATGGGGGAACTCGAGCGCAACATGCGCGATGACGTGGGGCAGCCTCAAGGCAACGCTCCAAGTACAGACAATGGGGGACAATTGGATATGTTTGAGGACGAGCGCGAGCGCGTCTCGCATCGCCGTGGCGCAATTGCGCGCGGCGTAGCCAAGCGCGGCCTGGTGGCATTCCTGGCCTTCGCGATGGCCTTTGGCACCACACCGGCTCAGCTGTGGGCCGAGGGCGCCGAGGGCATTGCCGAGGCTGTGGCTCAGGCGGCACCGCTTGCCGAGAACGGCTCTGGTGAGTCCGCGACAAGCCCTGCTGCCGACCTCAATGCGAGCGGCATGGTGGCGAATGGGGGCACTGCCGAGCAAGATGCCACTGCGACAGCTTCGGGCCCTACCGACAAGACTGAGGACGATAGCGCTGCCGGCAATGAGGCACCGGCTGCATCGACGTCCGATGCCTCGAAGCAGGACACCGCCGTTGTCTCTGCCGCTGGAGAGGCCAAGGCTCAGCCTGCCAAGGCAGAGAGCCAGGAGGTCTCTGCCACGTGCTCCGTCGTCGGCACCGACGCCAAGGGCGCCCAGCAGACCTGGGCCGCCGCGCAGCGGATCACGCTGAAGGAGGGCTCGACCGCGGCCGACCTCTCCGAGCAGCTGTTCAAGCGTGCCGGCCTCAAGGCCGATTACAACCCCAACGGCAGCTGGGGCTGGGCACTCAACTCGATCACGTCGCCCTTCGATAAGGACCGCAAGCTCGGCTACGACTCGGCGACCGGCGCGTACTGGCAGCTGTTCGTCAACGGCAGCGCCTCCGAGGTCGGCGCGGGCGGCTACACGCTCAAGGACGGCGACTCCGTCGTCTGGTGCTACTCGAAGTACGGCGACCCCGCGCCCGAGCAGGTTTCCGTCACGATGGGGATTATTGGCAAAAAGGCCGGGATGGCTCAGCGTTGGACGAGCCCGTCGACCCAGGTGTTTGTTAAGGGCACGTCGATCAAGGATGCCTCCGCTACCTATTTCGACGCCCTTGGCATCGAGTCCAAGATGTACGACCAATTCGGCTATTGGGGTGTCCATAGCCTCGTTTCTCCGCTTGATGGTACCGAGCTGTCCGGCGCTTGGTCGTTCTTTGTCAACGGCGTTCCTGGAACTCAACTCGATAACGACTACGTGCTTAAGTCGGGCGATAAGGTCGTTTGGGCTTACGCCCCTGGGGATACTTTGCCCGGTGTCGACAACGTTGTTCTTAATCCGAGCGCTGCACGCCCTAACTGGGATAGCGACTGGTCGGGCTTTACAAGTGCCGACAAGGTTACCGACGCACCTGTGCCCACTAAGGATGCAGATGAGAAATGGGTAAGCGAGCTTAAGACGCGTGCGGACGGCAATAAGGGTGTTTCCGATGCGTTGCTGATCGGTGACTATCTCTATGTGGCAGTTGGTTCTAAATTGCTCAAAAAGGATGTCGAGACGGGCAAGACCGTTCTAGAGTCACCTTTGGCTGCTGCAATTGATTCCACCTCACGCATGGTATATACCAATGGTGTTGTGCTTGTTCCGCTTTCAGGCGGTCGTCTTCAGGCCTTAACGGTTGATGTGCTTGCGACGGTTTGGGTTACCGATGGGTTGCCGGCCGGTCCCGATGGCGCGCAGCAGTCGCTTGCTTCTGTTTCGGTTCGCGATGGCTATGCCTATTTTGGTACCGCTTCGGCCGATTGGATTGACTCGAGTGACGGCTACCTGCTTTGTGTTCGTATTTCTGACGGTAAAGTCATGTGGCAGCACAAGAATGAAAACAGCAAGGGCTATTACTGGGCTGGCATGGCGTTCTCGGGCGACTATGGCGTTATCGCGGATGATTCAGGCACTGTCAGCACGGTTGATCCTTCGACTGGAAAGACCGTAGCAAAGCTTAAGATCGCCGATCGCGTTCGCGCGAACGTGCTTGTTGATGGGGCTACTGCTTACGTTGTGAGTGCCGATGGCACGCTCCATAAAATTGCTATCGCTAATGATGGGGCCCTTTCAGAACTGGGTAAAGTTACGTTTGGCAGCAGCTCGACCTCTACACCCGTGTTTGTCAACGGTAAGATTGTAGTTGGCGGCACGTCGATTGAGTCCTTTATGGGCGGTCCCCAAAACAGTCTTACGAGCCACTATGGTCAGCTTGCAATTATCGACGCCGATACGCTTACGGTCGATTATTCAATTTATAAGGCAGACGGTAACTTCATCCGCGAGGATTCTTCTGCAAGTGGTTTTACGGGCAGCGGCGATGTTAAGTCACAGCCTGTGGTTTCCATTCAAGATGGTCATACCTATGTATACTTTACGTCCAACAATAATCCTGGCGGCATTTATCGCTATCGCATAGGTGACGAAGAGGCTGAGCTGCTCTATAGACCGTCGGCCGAGAACCAGCAGTACTGCATGTCGTCGATTTCGGTCGGTTCTGATGGTTCACTCTACTACGCTAACGATTCGGGCAAGTTGTTCGCGATTAAGGGAAATGGCCAGAAGGTCAATCGCTATACTGTCTCGTTTGACGCAAATGGTGCAGATTCTATTGTGCTCGATTCCCAACGTATTAAGGCTGGTAAAACTGCTACGGAGCCTGCTGTAAAACCGCGTCGCAAGGGCTATACCTTCGGCGGTTGGTATACCGATGAGGCGTGCACGCAAGCGTATGACTTCAGTACGCCGGTGACGGCCGATCTGACGCTGTATGCCAAGTGGACCAAGAATGCCACCAATTCTGGTGACAATGGCGGTTCTGGCTCCAGCGGCGGCAGCGGTTCTGGTACTGGTACCGGCACGGGCACTGGTACGGGTTCCGGCGCTGGTTCCGGCTCTAAGGGCCCGCAGGCCGGCGGCGCTATCGCCCCGGGTCAGAAGCCGGTGACCAAGACGACGGTGTCGACCAAGACCGAGACCAAGGAAAACAAGTCCGACAAGAAGGGCTCCGATAAGTCCGACAAGAAGGATGAGAAGAAGTCTGAGAAGAAGGACAGCAAGTCCGACAAGAAGTCCGATTCCAAGTCCGATACGGGCGCTGCTTCCACGACCACTGCTAAGAAGTCCTCTGGTGCTTCCGAGCAGGAGACGGGCACCAACCCGCTCGCCATCGTTGGCATCGCCGCCGGCGTGATTGGCCTTGCGCTCATCGCCGTCTTCGTGCTGACCAAGCGCGGCAAGGGTGACGGTAATGCCCGATAAGCCCAAGGAGACCAACGGGCAACAGCCCGACTCCTCGTTTATCCAGCTCGATGATCCAAAGCAAAAGGGCGCCGCTTCGGCGGCGTCCGCTCCTCGACGGAAGGCGCTCCTTGGCGTTCTGACTGCCGCATGCGTCGTTCTGATCGTGGTCTCTCTGGGCTTTGTTCATCCCTCCGAGAGCGGTGCTTGGTCCATTGATTGGATCGTCCAGACCGTGGCGGGGGAGAGCATCGTCGCCAAGGATGGCAATGGGTCCGGCTCGACTGTCGCTTCGGGCAAGGCCGGGTCCAAGGATTCCAAATCTTCTGATGATACGAATGACGGGTCTAGGGGTTCTGACAAATCTGACTCCAAGAAAGATTCCGAGTCTTCGGACAAGGAATCGGACAAGAACTCGGATAGCAAGAAGTCCGGCGAAAAAGGAGCAGGAAATAAAAAGACTGACAACAGTCAGTCGGCTTCTCAGAATTCGGCAACGTCCGGTGGGCCTTCTGCCGTTCCTGATAACAGTAATGCCCCCTCGGGCAACCAGAGCGTCTCTCAGGAGTCTAGCTACGTTACCGTGACTGTCTCGGTTACTTCGAGCGCTGTGGGCAATCCTGTGTCCGCTGGTGGTACCTACACCTTTAATGAGGGAGCAACTGCCTACGACGCTCTCTGCGCGCTGGGTATTTCTATAAATGCGCGTGGCTCGTCGTTTGGCACTTATGTTGCCGCCATCGGTGGCCTGGCCGAGAAGGATGAAAACTATGGAAGCGGTAGCGGCTGGTGTTATTCCGTCAACGGCACAACGCCCATGACAGCCTGCAGCAACTACGTTCTCTCAAACGGCGACAACGTGGTCTGGTATTACGTGACAGGCTAGGGGCCTCGACATATCGCATCAAACGGGCGGTTCGGACAAACATCCGAGACGCCCGTTTTTATACGAATGGGACGTCATTTCCCAATCGAGGCTCAACCGGAAATTGCATCCCGCCCTGTAGGCGAATTCCGGGACGCAGCTTCCCGTTGGGGCGGGTTTCGGAAAGCGTGTTCCGCTCTGAGGGCTCATTCCGGGATAGACTTTCCGAAGCAGCGCCCATTGGGAAGCTGCGGACCGTATTGGGCATCGATTTTGGGATGCGCTTTCCGCTAGAGCCACGTTGCGGAAGCTGTGTCCCGTTCTGAGGCTGCAATCTGGGACGCGCTTTCCGCGGGGCGACCATGGGGAAACTACTACCCATTCCGACGCTGCGGCCCGCCTTGTGCGCTTTCCTCGGCAGGCTCTGCAAACAAAAAACCGGTTGGAACGGGAATTCCAACCGGTTATACATTCAAGCAAATAGTGAATCGACTATGACCGTGCGCCCTCGAGGAAGAAGCGGCGGCTGAAGTAGTTGTACCAGGTGACGAGGAACGTGGCGATGGCCTTCATGGCCTGGTAGCCGATGCTCAAAAACGTGACGCCCACAAACATGTACAGGTCGTTGAGGCCCAGGCCGATCACCGACAGGATGGTGAAGATCGTGAACTCGCGCTTGCGGCTCATGCCTTCGCGGTGGTCGAACACGTACTTCATGCTGAGCCAGTAGTTGACCACGACGGACGTGATAAACGAAACCGTGGTGCTCATCAAAAAGTCGAGGTGGAACAGCTCGACGAGCGCAATGAGCATGCCCCAGTCGATGCCAAAGGAGATAAGACCCACGACAGCAAACTTGAGGAACTGCTTGGTATGAGGTTGTGCCAGCGCCTTGCGCACGTAATCACATCCAATGCGTTGATGAATCGAGCAAAGGATACTTTAGAGCTTTTACAAGGGAAACGTAAGGTCTTTGCCAAGAACTATATGAACTCGCCAAATTTTCAAGAGCTAATCCGCAAACGTTGAAAATTTGCCCGTAAACGAGCGGCACCCGCGGACGATACTGCGCTGAGTGCACGTCGTCCGTGGGCGCCGTAATGCTGCAGGGGTTTCGAGCTACTTGGTCTCGTCGCCCTCCAGGAAGATTTTTCGGGTCACAAAGTTGTAGACCATGACAAGCGCGGTGGCGCAGATCTTGGCGATATTGGCCTCGAGTCCCAGGCCGGCGTTGAGCGCCAGCACGATGCCGTCGTTGAGCACCAAACCGATCACGGACAGCACGACAAAGATGATGAACTCGCGGCGGCGGCTCATGCCTTCCTTGTGCGCAAACACGTACTTCATGCTTGCGAGGTAGTTAAAGATGAGTGAGATGATAAAGCCGCTGGTGTTGGCGATTAGGATGTTGAGGCCCAGACCGTAGTGGAGCAGATTCATAATGCCAAAGTCGATAACCGTGGCAATGACACCGACGACGCCAAATTTCATGATCTGCGCAAGGAGCTTTTGCATGGTACCTGCCTTAGGGTGGCGCGGGGACGCCGTGGGGATGACAAACTCAGCAAGTTTAGCCAATCCCCGCGGGTGGGGCTAGACGCGCTCTTCGATAGCACCGTTTCTATATGCATCGAGCAGCTGGCGCAGATCCTGGATCTGGCTGCGAATCTTGGCGCCAGTATCGGTGTCGCTCACCATGCGGCGACGGTCTGCTTGGTCAAAACGGTTGGTCTCGCTTTCGATGTCCACGTTGCGCGTGAGTGCCTCGGCAACCGTCGTAAAGGCCCGGTGCGACTTGAGGCGGCAGCCGCGCGAGCTCGAGATGAGCGTATAGCCGGCGATGCCCGTCTTGGGATGGTAAGCGCGGCAGAAGCCGCCATCGATGACCAGCAGCTTGCCCTCGGCGCGGATGGGCTGCTCGCCCTTGGTGGTTTTAACGGGCGTGTGGCCGTTGATGATGTGGCCGGTCGGCGAGCATGCCATGGGCGCGACGCCAAACTCGCGCATGATATCATCGCAGACCGAGGGCGACTTGGTAAGCGTAAAGTACGGGTCCATCGGCTCGACCCAGGTGCTCTTATCGGCGATATAGGCGCGCTCAAAGGTACGCACCAGGCGTCCGCTGGCGGGTGAATTGAAGCCAATCCACAGGTACCACATCCAGTCGAGGGCATCGCGGTCGCCCACGCGCCACGCGCGGCGGGCGATGTGGTCGCAAAAATCGAGATAATCGCGGCCAGCGTGCCAGGTGCCCAGGCAGTTCATGCTGCTAAAGGTGCCGTCTTCGTTGAGCGGAACGCAGCCGTGGAAGAGCAGGTTGCCGTTGGCGACCTTGTACATCGAGCCGTGGGTGTAGAGGAAATCGATATGGCGATGCAGGTGATCGGCGGTTACAAACTCGGACACGAGCTTGTCGATGATGTGCTGCTCCTGAGACGTGAGCGTGTAGGGGTCCGCCGGGTCGACGGTGGGGAAGTCGTTGGTCGTGAGCGGCCACACGCTGCCGTCGGCGAGCGTGACCGTGCCGGTGTCGTGGTCGATCTTGTCGAGTAACAGGCGGTCGGTCATATCGAACTCGGGGTGGCGCTGGATAATCTGGCCCTCGAGCTTAAAGAGCAGCACGTTGATGGCCTTGATCAGCGGGGTGATGGACTCACCGGCGGTGTAGGTGGCATCGGCAAAGGCGACAAGCTCACGCAGCGAGATGCCGTAGTCGTTCTCCAGGGTCTCGTAGTTGTCGTAGCGTAGGTTGTTGCGCAACACCGTGGCGATGCAGGCGGGCTCACCGGCCGCAGCGCCCATCCACAGCAGGTCGTGGTTGCCCCACTGGATGTCGAGTGAATGGTAGGTGAGCAGACGGTCCATAATTTTGGCCGCGCCGCCGCCGCGGTCGAAGATGTCGCCCACCAGGTGCAAGTGGTCGACGGCCAGGCGCTTGATGAGCGAGGCGAGCGACTCGATAAAGTCGTCGGCGCTGGCGGTCTCTAGGATGGACTCCACGATGCGCTCGTGATAGCGCACGCGATAGTTGTTCTCGTCCGGGTGCGTGTGCAACAACTCGTCGATGATGTAGGCGTAGTCGCGCGGGATGGCCTTACGCACCTTGGAGCGCGTGTAGCGGCTTGAAAGTGAGCGAGCGACCATGATGAGCTGGTCAAGCATCGTCTTGTACCAGGTTGGCGAGTCCTCGCGCCGGCTGCGGACCAGGTCGATCTTCTCGCGCGGGTAGTAGATGAGCGTACACAGCTCGCCCTTTTCGTCAAAGGAGAGCGTGTCGCCAAAGATCTCGTCGACATGTTCGCGCACGACGCCCGAGCAGTTGTTGAGGATGTGCATAAAGGCTTCGTACTCACCATGCACGTCGCTCATAAAATGCTCGGTGCCCTTGGGTAGGTTGAGGATGGCCGAGAGGTTGATAATTTCGGTAAATGCGGATTGTTCGGTGGGGAACTGTCTCGACAGCAGGCGCAGATACTTGAAGTCTTGCGGGTTGCGATCGAATGCGACCATGAAACACCTTCCGATGGGGCTGGTAAAACTGATAAACAGCGTCAAACGTTTACCAGTATGCGCCGCTTTTGTTTCGATTTTGCGCCAGCGGCTGAATTGTCGGCTGAACGGTTTGGTAAATCGATTTAGTGAAGGTAGATGTGTTGGTCGGGTGGAGACGACAGAGGGCGTTTTCTCAGATATTTATGCGTCGGGTCGGTGGAGACGATGGTGGTAAAGATGTTCACTATTTTTGGTTCGATTTGGTAAATAGTGGACATATGTACCGCATGTAGGCTCACTGTGCGATAATTTGCGCAGCAATGAGTAAGGAGCCTCATATGAGTGATTTTGTCCTGACCTGTGAATCCGCCGCCGATCGAACCCGTGAGTTCTTTGCGTCGCGCAATATCCCTGTCGTGTGTTTTCATTACGAGATCGACGATGTTGTCTATACGGACGATCTGTATCAGTCGATTACGCCGGACGAGTTTTTTGCCCAGATTGCCGCGGGCGCCATGCCCAAGACGTCTCAGGTGAGCGTGGGTGAGTACGAGGAGTTTTGGGAGCCGTTTGTTGCCGAGGGTAAAGACGTGCTACACCTGACGTTGTCGTCGGGTATTTCGGGCACGTATGGATCGGCCTGCGTCGCGGCGCAGATGCTTGCGGATCGCTATCCCGAGGGCGGCAAGGTGCGCGTCATCGATTCGCTGGCGGCGTCTTCGGGCTTTGGCCTGTTGTTGGAATATGCCGCCGATGTGCGCGATAGCGGGGCTTCACTCGACGAGACGGCTGCCTGGATCGAGGAGCACAAGCTCAACCTGCACCACTGGTTCTTCTCGACCGATCTGTCGAGCTACCTGCGCGGCGGTCGCATTTCGGCCGCGAGCGCGATCATCGGCACGGCGCTTAAGATTTGCCCGCTTATGACGGTCGATTGCGAAGGTAAGCTGTCGCCACGTGAGAAGATTCGCACTAAGAAGCGCGCGATTTCCGAGATGGCTAAGACCATGATGGCACACGTACAGGACGGTGCAGATTATTCGGGTAAGTGCATCATGTCGCAGTCGGCGTGCCGCGAGGATGCCGAGGCGGTCGCGGCGCTGATCGAGGAACAGGTTCCGCAGCTTAAAGGCAAGATTGAGATCAATGACATCGGTACTCTGATTGGCTCGCATACCGGACCTGGTACGGTGGCGCTCTTCTTTATGGGCGACAAGCGCGTGGATTAACGTTCGTGGGCTGGCTGACAGTTTTAACCGCTGCGCCTGTCCCTCCTGACATTCGATAACAGAAAGGGCCCGTTCCGTTGTCTGTGGAGCGGGCCTTGCTGTTGCGGCTAGCGTTTCTTTCCGCGGAAGAAGAAGCCGTGCAGTGACGGCTTGAGGCCGCGATTGGCGCGACGCTCCTCGACGCGCTCGTGGATCGAAGCGACGCGCTCGATGACTTCGTCGGGAATCGGCACGTCGGGATTCATGTTCTCGACTTGGCTGACCTCGGCGGCGGCGACCTGGTCGATAATGGGCACGTCGTCGCGCGAGATGACAGGTGTGGCGTCTTCCTTCATCTTGCGATAACGCTGCATCATGTCGGTCTGTAGCTGCTGGGCCGAAGGCGGTGTCCAGATGATGGCGTTGGCGCCGGCGGCGATGGTCTCGCGAATGCTCTTGGGTGTCTTGCCGCCCGGCGCGATGAGCGGCAGGTTGGGATAGTGCTCGCGCAGCTCGCGTAGGACCTGGGGCGTGTTCTTGCCGGCGGCGATGTTGAGAATCTTGGCTCCAGCGCGCACCTTGGCGTGGGCATCGTCGTCGCAGCGAACGACCGTGGCGATGACGGGGATGTCGGCGATGTTGGTGATGTGCTCTACCATCTCGGCAGAGGCGGGGGAGTTGACCACGCAGCCCGCCGCGCCCTGCATCTCGGAGACGGCTGCCATCTGCACGGAGCGCTTACCGGTCGTAGTTCCGCCGCCCACGCCTACAAAGACCGGGCACTCGGCGACGGTCAGCAGCGCTTGCGTAATGGCGGGCTGCGGCGTGAAAGGGTATACCGCAAAGACGGCATCGGCGTTGGAGTTGCGGATAACCGCGACGTCGGTGGTGTAAATGAGCGACTTGATGCGTCGGCCGAAGAGCGTAAAGCCGCTGGCCTCCTCGATCTCGTCGGGCATGCGAAGGGCCGCCTTGCGCAAACGCCCGTCGATGGGCAGCGGCTCCATGGGGAGCAGCCCGTTGGGGGTCACGGCTACCTGGGGCTCGGTGAACTCGTCTGCGAGCTCGACCTCGGAGAAATCGACCGAGGCGACGATGTCCTCGTGAACCTCGGCGGGCACATCGATGGGAGCTTGGTCGTTTGCCGCGGCAGGTGTGTCGAAGGAGCTGGTGCCGACGAAGGCGTCGACGCGCTCATTTAGATCGTTGAGGGTATCCATGGAGGCTCGATTCTATGTGATGACGGCCGGCGCTATGCAGCCGGAATTGCGAATGCTAAATCGTTTGACGAGTTGATTTTTCCCCGCCGCGCCATCCGTTAGACCGAAGGGCCGGCGAACGTGAAGGAGCTGTGGTGGCGGGTATCGAGGTGCTATCTTGAAAGTCCCGTTTAAAAGAGAGGTGGCGCGGTATGGAATTTTCGGCAATGTTGGGCTCGATTGGCCTATGCGTGGGCGCAATCGTAGCCGCCGCGGTCATCTACTTTGTGGTCACGGCCATTAAGGGCAAAAAGACCGAACGCAAGGAGCGCGCGATGCTTAAACAGCATCGCGACCAGCAGGGCAAACGCGCACAGAGATAGCTTGTTGAGTTTTGGATCCGTGCGCTAGCTGCGTTTTCGGATCAGGGCAATGTAGAAGCCCTCAAAGTCGCGGCTAGGCGGAATGGTGAGCGTGCCGGGCAGGCCGTTGGCGATGGCCGATACCTGACCCGCGGCAATGGCCTCGGTCAGGGCGTTGGACTCGATGCGCGGCTCCTCACCAGCTTCTTGGGCGCGGCGTGCTTCACTTTCGCTTGGCGTGCCGTCGAGGGGGATAAGCTCGCAGTCCATGTGCTTGTCGAGGGCTTCTTGCAGGGCGTCCTCGTTTTCCTGCGGCAAGATCGAACAAGTCGAATAGACGAGCGTGCCGCCCGGTTTGAGGGCTCCCATGGCGCGGTCCAGAAGTGCTCGCTGCGAGCGCGCGCACTTGCTCAGCAGCTGCTCGGTCAGGCCGCGCAGGCTTTTCTCGTTGCCGCTGATGACGGTGCCCGTGCCGGTGCAGGGGGCGTCGAGCAGAATACGGTCAAAGCGGAAGAACTCGTCAAGCTCGCGTGCGTCAATGCGCATGACGGGCACGTTTTTGGCGCCCTGGCGGCCCAAGTTGGCCTCGAGCTTTTCGGCACGGGGAATGCTCATCTCGCAGGCGGTAAGGTGCGCCTGTCCCTGCGTGAGGGCGGCGATCTGCGTCGTCTTGCCGCCAGGGGCTGCGCACATGTCCAGGATGTCCTCGCCTGCCTGGGCGCCCAGGACCAACGGCGGCATCATGGATGACAGGCTCTGCAGGTAGATCTTGCCGTCGCGGTAGATGTCGAGGTCCCATAGGTCGGAAACCTGGGCCTCGGGCAGGATAAAGGCGTCCGGGTACCAGGCGACAGCGTTGTGGGCGATGCCGGCGGCATCGAGCGCCGCAGCGATGTCCTCGGCGGTTGCCTTGAGCGTGTTGGCGCGCAGCGTGACCGGGCGTGCAGCTGCGGCGCCAAAGCCCTCGATCATGAGCTCGGCATCGGTGGGGGCATAGGCGTCGGCGACCGTGTCGACCATAAAGCGCGGCAGGTCGGCGGCGCAGGGAAGGGCGGCAAGCTGGTCGGAAAGCTCGGTAGCGGCAAACTGCCTGAGCTTGAGCTCGGCCTTGACCTGCTTTTTCTGCTTACGACGACGCGGCTTGGACATCCGTCTTTCCTTCCCGTCCCAAATTGACTACTTTCCGGGCACGCCGCTGCTGGCGTGCTTTAGTACTGGCTCTCGTGCTTGCTGAAGAAGTCGAAGCGCGGGGGCAGCGGCTTCACGCGGTGCTCGCCGGGCTTCTCGCCCAGGCTCTCCACAAACTCGTCCGTGGAGGTAAAGATGTTGTCCCAGCTAAAGAAGGCGACCGGATCGACGTCGAAGTACTCGCAGATGAGCTCGCAGCCGGCCGGGACGATGCCGTGCATCAGGACGGTCGCCACGCGCAGCTCGGTAAAGGCGTCGATGAGGGCCTGCGTCATCGCGGCGTTTGCCTCGTTACCCTCGAGCTTGTTGGCGGCCTTGGAGGCATCGCTCCAGCGCTTGTTGGCGGCGCGCAGGTAGTCGTCGCACACGGCGAGCGCGCGGTGCGTCTCGAACTTGTACATGGCCTGCTCAAAGGCAAGGGCGGCCTGCTCGGCAGCCTCGACCACGGCGGCAGAGGCAGCGCCGGCCGGAATACAACCGTTGCGATAGGGGCTCTCGTCGCCCTCCTTGACGGCGACGCCGTAGAAGCAGCTGCGGGCCAGGCGGTTGAACACGCCGGTCAGCAGCGCGCTCTCCTTAAGGGCCGGGTCGATAACGCGCTTGTCGTCGCAGGCGCGTACCTCGTTGCCGTCCTTGTCCTTGCCGGTCACACGCGTGTCGTATGCCTTAGGGCTAAAGCTTACCGGCTTCTCGGACAGGCCGAGCGACAGCCAGTGCGCGCGCATCTGCTCGCAGGTGTAGTGGTTGAGCAGGTCGTCTGCCGGCGGGGGAGGCGTCTGCGAGGACGAGCTGGCCTTTTTGCCCATGTAGAGCAGGTGGTAGCAGGCGCTGACGGTGCTCTGCGTGAGGTCCCAACCCAGGGCCTCCCACATGGCGGTCTGCGCGATGCAGTAGAAGTAGATGTTGTCCTGACCGATAAACTGGTAGATCTGTGCGTCGTCCGAGCACCACCAGTCGCGCCAGTCGAGCGAGCTGTGCTGGTAGGTGGGCGCGGGCACCTGCGTGGAGTCGGCAGCGGGCTCGCCCATGAGGGCGGCATCCTGGGCGGCGACGCCCTCGGTCACGCCGGCGGCTTTGGCATCGCGTGCGAGCACGGTACGCGTATAGCTGATGGGCGCCCACAGGCTCTCGGGCCAGCACCAGCAGGTGACGTCGGAGACGCCATCGACCTCGGGCACCGGAACACCCCAGTCGATGTTGCCGGTGATGCGGAAGGGCACGAGCGCCTTGCCGCTGCGGAAGCGCACGCCACCGTTGGCGAGCACTGCGTGGGCATCGTCGCGCTCCTTCCAGCTGGGGAAGGTGACGGTAAAGCTGCTCTTGTTGCCCTCGGGCTCCAGCACGGTGTGCTCAGGAAGCTGATCCTCGACGGCATCGAAGGCCTCGCGGAACTTGTTCTGGATGTAGAGCTGAGCCGGCAGCAGCCACTCCTCCATGGTCTTGGAGACCACGGAGCGAACCTGCGGGTTCTGGGCGAGCTTGGCGGTATAGGTCTTCATAAAGTCGAGGTAGGCCGGCAGGTCGAAGTAGAGGTTGTCGACCGGGCGCAGCTCGGGCACCTCGCCGGTGAGCTGGCTCTTGGGCGCGATGAGCTCCTCGGGCTCAAACTGGTGGCCCAGATCGCACTCGTCGGCATAAGCCTTCTCGGACTTGCAGCCCTGGATGGGGCAGCGGCCGATCACCTGACGGCCGTTGAGGAACGTGCCGGCCTTGGCATCGTAGAACTGCAGCGTGGAGCGCTTGGAGATGGTGCCCTGCTCGTGCAGGCGCTTGATAATCTCGGCGGTCACCTCGTTGTGAATCTGCGCAGCCGGCTCAAGGCCCGAGCCGCCGTAGATGTCGCAGCTGATGTTGTAGTTGTTGAGGGTCGCGGCCTGGCGGGAGTGATTGGACTCGACATACTCGCTAATGGACTTGTCGTAGCCCTCGTTCTCCTTGAGCTTGCGGTAGCTCTCCATGATGGGCGAGCCATAGCAGTCGGTGCCCGAGGTGAAGATGACGTTCTCGCGGCCCAGGCGGTCGCGCAGGAAGCGGGCGAAGAAGTCGGCAGGGACAAAGACGCCGCCAACGTGGCCAAAGTGAAGGCCCTTGTTGCCGTAGGGCTCGCCGGCGGTAACGATGGCGCGGCGAGGCCAGCTGGGACGGTCGTTCATGGAGTATTTGGATGCCATGGGACTCCTTCGCATATGTTGAGGGCGCGGCCGGGCGCGGGGCTCGGCGGCGCGGTGGTCAATTCGTGCATATCGTTCGACATTATCGCACATGCGGGCGGGTGCGTGGCAGGGGCGCTATCCTAAGATGCTATGAATGAGATTTCCAACATACATGCGTTTGAGGACGAGGATTTTCTGCACGCTTGCTTCGTGTGGGGGATGGTCGTAGTCGGCGTGTTTGCCGTGTGCCTGGTGCCGGTGTTTATGCTGCTGGGCGGGCCTGCAGACTTGGATGCGGCTGACGCGGGCGGCTGGATGGCTGTCGTGGGCTGGATAGTCGGCTTGGCTGCGATCTCAATGGCGTCGTTCGCCGTGCACGAGCTGGTGCACGGTGTGTTTTTTAAGCTGCTGGCGCCTGCGGGCGCGAAGGTGACCTTTGGGGCGAATCGCGAGACGGCGATGATCTATGCCTGCGCCGAGGGGATTGTGTATTCGCGCCGGCGGTATATGGCGATTTGCCTGGCGCCGACGGTTGTTGTGACGACAGCGTTTGCCCTGGGGTTTGCGTTTTCGGGCTATCCGCTGCTGTGCTATCTGGCGACCGGCTTGCATTTGTCGGGCTGTGTAGGCGACTGGTATTACGTGTGGACCATTTTGCGCGACCGCCGCATTGTCGCCTGCGAGGATACGTCCTTTGGCGTGCGCTTTTTTGGGTGAGGAGATGTCGATGAAGTCGTTGTTGCTGCATGCATGCTGTGCACCATGCTCGCTTGAGCCGGTTCGCCTGCTGCGCGAGGAGGGGTTTGAGCCCACGATTTGCTGGACCAACCCCAATATTCAACCGCGCGATGAATGGCAGCGCCGCTTGGACGAGCTGCGCCGGTGGTGTGCCGATGGTGACATCGAGCTCATCGAGGCAGGGGAGGACCGAGATCGCTGGGAGACCGGCGTGGCACCGCTGGGTGCCGATCGGCCTCGTCGCTGTCGCGCGTGCTATGCCCTGCGCTTGGCCGAGGCGTGCCGCGTGGCCCAGGAGCGCGGGTTTGAGTTTGTGGGCACGACGCTCGCCGTCTCGCCGTATCAGCTGTTCGATACCTGCAATGACGTGCTTGAGCGCTTGGCGGCGGCACATGGGCTCACCCCGGTGATTCGCGATTTTCGCCCGTATTACCCCGAGGCGACACGCCGTTCGCGCGAGCTTGGCATGTATCGGCAGAACTACTGTGGTTGCCGCTTCTCGGCTGTCGAGGCGGCCATGGACCGCGCCCGCATCCGCGACGAGCGCAAAGCGTCCAAAAAGTAGTTCTTTTGAGCTGGCAGCCTGCTAGGATGTAGAGCGAACTTTAGCTATATAAGGAGAATCCGACGTGTCTATGCGTACCGATGATTTTGACTACAACCTTCCTGAGGAACTGATCGCCCAGGCTCCTGCCGAGCCGCGCGACTCCTGCCGCCTGCTGGTGGTTGATCGCAAAGGCTCCGAGACAGGAACGCCGCTAGAGCATGGCGGTACCGTCGAGCACCGCATCTTCCGTGACATCATCGACTATATCGAGCCAGGCGACGTGCTCGTCATCAACCAGACGCGCGTGATGCCGGCTCGCCTGATTGGCCGCAAGACGGGCTCGGGCGGCGTGGTCGAGACGCTGCTGCTCAAGCGCCGCGAGGATGTTGACCCGCTGGGTCACGTCTGGGAGTGCCTGGTCAAGCCGGGCAAGCGCCTGAAGCCCGGTGCTCAGATTGAGTATCGTGCGGGCGGCGCCCATGCGCCCGAGGGGGCTCCCGTGGTGCTGACGGCCGAGGTCGTCGACTTTGTCACCGATAGCCGCGGTGGCCGTCTGGTGCGCTTTGAGCCGGCCGGTTGCAATGCCGCCGGCGACCCGCGCACGCTCGACGAGGCCATACATGCTGCCGGCCACGTGCCGCTGCCGCCTTACATTACCGATTACGAGGGCGATCCCGAGAAGTACCAGACCGTCTACGCCATGAAGGAGGAGCACTCGGCTGCCGCTCCTACGGCGGGTCTGCATTTTACTCCTGAGCTCATGGCCGCTATCGAGGCCAAGGGTGCGAAGTTTGCCGCCGTCGAGCTCGAGGTGGGTATCGATACCTTCCGTCTGGTGGAGGAGGACGACCCCACGCAGCACGTGATGCACACCGAGCGCTACCACGTGTCGCAGGAGGTTGTCGATGCCGTGCATAAGGCTAAGGCCGAGGGGCATCGCGTGATTGCTGTCGGTACCACCGCAGTGCGCTCGCTCGAGAGCGCCTTTGACGCTGAGGCACCGGTGTCCGATCCGGCCGTGACGGCGCGCTATTTTGAGGGCCGCGAGGACGGGGCCGATACACTTGGCCGCGGTGACATCGTGGTGCGCGAGAACGCCACGACGCAGCTTTACCTCATGCCCGGCTCGACCTATCACGTGGTCGACGCGCTGATCACGAACTTCCACGTGCCGCGCTCCACGCTCATGATGCTCGTCAGCGCGCTTGCCACCCGCGACCAGATCATGGATGCCTACGCCGCCGCCATCGAGGAGCGCTACCGCTTCTTCAGCTTTGGCGACGCGATGCTCATTTGTTAGTTACGCGGTTCTACGAACCGCGTAACCAGTTGACGCTGCAAACCCGCCAGAGCGGCAATCTGCCTTTCAGCTTCGGCGGCATGACCAGAAGGTCAATGCCGCCTCGCTTCAAGGCACCTTGCTCGCTCTGGCGGGTTTTCGCTGACTTTGCCAAGGCATCGGCGCCGCCGTTGTTGGTACTTGGGGACGTTCCTTATGTGCCGGCACCTGGGGACACTCCTTGCAGTCTTTGGGGAGTGGTTACTTGCTCGCGAACAGCCAGACTAGGATGATCACCAGGATTGCAGCGACGATGCAGACGATGGCGCCGGTGAATTTGATGCGTGAGTCGCGGGTACGCTCGCGCACCGCGTCCTCGGCGGCCTCGAGCTGGGCGACTTCTCGCTCGGTCTCGGCGTGTTCGGCTTTGTCTCGGGCCAAGGATCCTGCAAGCGACTCAGTGATCTCTGGGTGGTCGTGCACCTCGGTCGCCTGTTCGATGATCGACTGCGCATGTGCGGCATCTGCTTGGGCGTTGGCGATGCTCTGCTCCTGGTCGCGGCGTGCCTTGTCCTCGGCAGTGATCTTCTCGCGCAGTTCGCGCTGACGAGTCGCGGCGGCTGTCTTCGCCGTCTGCAGCTCGTCGCGCGCGGCATCGGCTTCGGTCGTCACGGCTTGGTGCGCGCGTTTTGCGTCGGCGATAGGGGCTTGAGCCTGCTCGACGGCCTGCTCGGCTGCGGCAAGCGAGTGCTCAAGGTCGGCGGTAATGCGCGGGACATCTTCTTCGGCTTTACGCAGGGCATCTGCCGTGTCGGAGATCTGCATCGAGAGCTCGCTGGTGCGCACCGTGTAGTTGGCGGGATTTGCCGAGGGATTGCGTTGCAGCTCGGCATACTCATGACGCAGCGTCTCGAGCTGGGCGCGCGTGGCGTCGACGGTTTGTTGTGCGGCCGCAATGCCGGCGTCTCGCTCGGCCTTCACCTTGTCGCGGATACGCTTGGAATCCTCAAGACGTCGAACGAGGCGGTTGCCGGTCTCGCGAGAGCTCGCCTCGCGGGCCTCCACGGCGTCGAGCGCAGCCTTCAGGCGGAGCTCAGTCGCGTCATCCTCTGTCTTCATTTGTTCGAACTGACCCTTGAGCTCTGTCGCTTTGGCGGCGTGGGCATCACGGTCAATCTCGGCGGCCGCTGCAGTCTTTTGGGCCGTGGCGATCGCCTGACGCTGGTCGGCGACGATCTGGTCGTAGCGGCCTGCGATATCCTGGCGCGTCTCGAGTTCCTCGGCCTGATCGGCAATGCGCTGCTCAAGTTCGGCCAGGTGGGCGCGGGCATCGGCAAGTGCCTTTTTCGCGGCGTTCATCTCGCGCATGGCCGAGGCACCCTGGGCGATAAAGGTGCCCACGGCGTTCGCAGTGTTCGAGACAGCGGTCCCCAGATCGCGGCTCGCGGCGGGGGAGTGCAGGGTGGTCGGGCGAGCGGTGTCGGCAGCGTCCGCATCGGCAGCCTGCGGCACGGCGATATTGCCGGTACCGCCCTCGATCACAGAAAAGCCTGCTGCGTGCGGATCGACCGCATCGGCGCCAATCGTGGGATGCTCGAGCTGTAGAAACGAGGGCATGGTACTGCCTTGGTCGGCAACCGGAGTCTCGCCGGGCACAAAGGTCGAGGCCGCCTCGGCGGCCTCCTCTTCTTCGGCATCAATATCGGCATCGGCCACGGCGTCTTTCATCGCTTTGACAGCATCCATCATGGAGTCCATGACGGCATCGAGCTCTTCTTCCGAAGAGACCTCGATGGGGCCCGCAGCTTGCGGAGCGGCATCCTGTACGGGGTCGTCGTCCTGAGCGGGCGTATCGTCGTTTTGCTCGTCTGCATCTTCGGCGCCAAGGGTTTCCGCCGTAGCGCTTTCATCCAAGATGGGGTCGTCGAGGTCAATATCATCGCAGGTCACAGCGTCAGCATCTACGGTGACGTCTGCGGAATCATCAATATGCTGTTGAGTCTGGGGGTCCAGCTCGTCTGTCATAGGCATGTGCTCCTCATCGTTGTTTGTCACCCTATGATAAAGTCTCGCGCCGACATCCCACGCGCCGCAGCAAAGTTTCAAAACGTGTTCGATGACTCGTTTGGGTGACAAAAAATTCGGCCTCTTTGTCCAGTTCGGGCTTGACATTCCCTTCGCCGAAAGACGTTGCACCGTTCGCCTGCCATGGACTTTATTTTTCACTTGAACCCGCTAAAGTTGCATTTCAGCTTTTGGCGCGTGAAGTTGGATGCGCGCAGTCGACGGGCGGGCCCGTCGCGATTTGAAAGGACTTTGTATGGGACTTTTCACTGGTAAGACCGTGATCGTCACCGGCGGCGGCAAGGCCACGCTTAAGGACGGCTCCGCTGGTTCCATCGGCTACGGTATCGATATCGCTTTTGCCAAGGAGGGCGCGAACCTCGTCATTACCGGCCGCAACGTTGCCAAGCTCGAGGCTGCCAAGGAATCCCTCGAGGCCGAGTACGGCGTCAAGGTTCTGCCTGTTCAGGCCGATGTCTCGGCTGGTCAGGACAACGAGGCCGTCGTCCAGAACGTCATCGACAAGGCTATTGAGGAGTTCGGCCGCATCGACGCCGTCGTCAACAATGCTCAGGCTAGCGCCTCGGGCGTGACCATCGCCGATCACACCATGGACCAGTTTAACCTGGCCATTTACTCCGGTCTGTATGCTACCTATCTGTACATGCAGAAGGCCTATCCGCACCTGAAGGAGACCAAGGGCTCCGTGGTCAACTTTGCCTCGGGCGCCGGCCTGTTTGGCAACTATGGCCAGTGCAGCTATGCTGCCGCCAAGGAGGGCATCCGCGGCCTGACCCGCGTTGCCGCCAACGAGTGGGGCAAGGACGGCATCAACGTCAACATCGTGTGCCCGCTTGCTTGGACCGCTGCGCTCGAGAACTTCCAGGATGCCTATCCCGAGGCGTTTAAGGCCAACGTCCACATGCCGCCGGCTGGTCACTACGGCGACGTCGAGAAGGAAATCGGCCGCGTGGTCGTTCAGCTCTGCGGTCCCGACTTTAAGTACATGAACGGCGAGACCGTCACCCTCGAGGGTGGCATGGGCCAGCGGCCGTAGGGGTTACGCGGTTTTACCAAACCGCGTAACGGCTCGACGCTGCGCGGGCCGCATTTGGACAATCTGACGTTCAACTTCAAGGGCGCGACCAGAAGGTCAGCGCCCTTTCGTTTCACGTCACCTTGTCTCAAATGCGGCCCGCTCGCTGACTTATGCTCAACCTGCGGCGCCATTTTGCTTGAAGGCACCTTGCTCGCTCTGGCGGGTTTTCGCTGTCGGTGCCATAGCATCGGCGTTGCTGTGGCTGTCGGAAATGATCCGTTGGGGACGGAGGAAAACGGATCATTTTTTATCCTGGTGCATTGGTGTATTGGTGCAAGGGGGCAGGTTTCCTTTGCGCCAGTTTCTGTCGAGTTGCTTCTTGCGGGTTGCCCGTATAATGGTTTGCGTATGAACCGCAACCAAGGAGTTCCAGTTTATGGACCAGAGCCTTTTTAAATTCGATCTGATCGCCGAGGACCCGACCACGCATGCGCGCGCCGGCGTGCTGCACACCCCGCACGGCGACATCGAGACGCCAATCTTTATGCCCGTGGGCACCAAGGCAAACGTCAAGGGCATTCCTACCGAGACCGTCAAACAGCTCGGCGCCCAGATCGTGCTTGCCAATACCTATCACCTGTCCATGCGTCCCGGCGAGGACACCATCGCCGAGCTGGGCGGCCTGCACAAGTTTATGAACTGGCACGGCCCTATCCTCACCGATTCGGGCGGCTTCCAGGTGTTCAGCCACAACGATGCCGTCAAGCTCACCGACGAGGGCGTGCGCTTTATCGTCAACGACTATGACGGCCGCCATGTGTTCTGGACGCCCGAGGACAACATGGAAATCGCCATGAAGCTCGGTTCCGACATCTGCATGCAGCTCGACCAGTGCCCGGGCTATCCCGCCACGCGCGCCTACGTTGAGCGCGCCGTTGAGCTGTCGAGCATGTGGGCCGAGCGCTGCTATAAGGCGCATACCCGCGACGACCAGGCGCTCTTTGGCATTGTTCAGGGCGGCATGCACCTAGATCTGCGCCTGCGCTCGCTGCGCCATCTGGAGGAGTGCGGCGACTTCCCCGGTTACGGCATCGGCGGCTACTCGGTGGGCGAGGACCACGAGACCATGTTCGAGACCCTGGCACCACTCGTAAGCGAGTACATGCCCAAGCACAAGCCGCGCTACCTGATGGGCGTCGGCAACCCCACCACCCTCGTGCGCGGTGTGGGCGTGGGCATCGACATGTTCGACTGCGTGCTGCCGACGCGCACGGGCCGCATGGGTACGGCGTTCTCCAGCGAGGGTCGCCTCAACTTCCGCAACGCGCGCTTTGCGCACGACGACGGCCCCATCGATCCCACCTGCACCTGCCCGGTGTGCACGGGCGGCTACAGCCGCGCACTCATTCGCCACATGGTCACGCAGAAGGAGATGCTCGGCGGCATTCTGCTGTCGATGCACAACATCTACTACCTGCTCAACCTTATGCGGCGTGCCCGCCAGGCCATTATCGAGGGCCGTTACGGCGCGTTCGTGAGCGACTGGATGAACAGCCCTGCCGCGGTGGATTACTAAGGGCGACAGACACGCTTGCAGAGCGTGGGCAACGGCAATGGTCGAGCGCCAGCCGGTCGTCGCATTCGCTGACACCGGCTGCGCGACCGCTGACCGATAGCTTGCAAGTGCTTGATGCATCGTGGGTACCATACCGAATAGTTGATGCTCGGGCGGGTGTTTGACGCATGGCGTCGACCCCGCCCGTTTTTCTTTTTCTCGATAGGAGTGCCCCATGATTAAGAATGAGAACGTCGAGGGCGAGCCTGCCTACGACGAGACGTACCGCCGTGGTCCCGTGGTCATGCGCGGCCCCATGATTCCTAAGGACAACACCTACGCCAACCTGCTGGCGCCCGAGGAGTCGACCGACTGGTTGCATGCCGATCCGTGGCGCGTACTGCGCATCCAGGCCGAGTTTGTCGATGGCTTTGGCGCACTTGCCGAGCTCGGGCCTGCGGTGACCATCTTCGGTAGCGCCCGTACGCCCAAGACCGATCCGCTCTACAAGGCGGCGCGCACGGTCGGTCGCAAGATTGCCCAGCGCGGCGTGGCGGTTATTACCGGTGGCGGCCCCGGCATCATGGAGGCGGCCAACAGGGGAGCGGCGAGCGTCAACGGCAAGTCAGTTGGTTTGGGCATTGAGCTGCCGCACGAGCAGGGGCTCAACAAATACGTGAACCTCGGTATGGACTTCCGCTACTTCTTTGTGCGCAAGACCATGTTCGTCAAATACAGCTCGGGCGCCATCGTGTTTCCCGGCGGGTTTGGCACGCTCGACGAGATGTTCGAGGTGCTCACGCTGGTGCAGACGCATAAGGTCAAGCGCATGCCGCTTGTACTGGTAGGCAGCGAGTACTGGCAGGGCCTATTCGACTGGCTTAACGGCCCGGTGATGGACGCCGGTATGATTAGCCCGCTCGATCCCGAGCTCGTACACATCACCGACGACCTCAACGAGGCCGTCGACATTGCGCTCAGCGGGCTGATGTAAGGTGGGCAAAATGGGACGGGGCTAAAAAGACTGGTCTGAAACGTTTGATACCAGTTTTTTAGCCCCGTCCCAAATGAACTGCTTCTAGGTTGCGGTGGAATAGGGATTGATTGGCGGCTGATAAGCCAAAAACAGTCCCTATTCCACCGCAACTGATGTAGGCGTCCCTAGTGAGTTGGCTGGTAGCGGGGGCAGTAACTGATGGCAATGGCGTCGACGCCTACGTGGGTGGCGATGGTGCAGCCGATGGGGCCGGTGCCGGCGTCTACGTAGTCCTGGCCTGCGAGTGCCTCGTCGACAAGCTCCTGCTCCTCGGCGGCACCGGTCGTGAGCACGCGCACGCTGGAGCCCGGATGCTCGGCCAAAAACGCGAGGCAGTCTGCCATGGTGTTGGCGACGATGCGCTTGGCGCCGCGGCCCTTCTTGATGGCCTTGATCTCGCCCGACTGCCACTCCGGCGAAACGGCCAGGCGAATATTGAGCATCTGCGTGAGCTGGCCGGCGAGCTTGGGCGCGCGGCCGTTCTTAACGAGGTTCTCGAGCGTGCGGGGAATCAGCAGCAGGTGCGCGTCGGGCAGGGTCGCGCGGATCTGTGCCTCGGTCTCGTCCAGGCTGCGGCCGTCCTCGCGCATGGCGAGCGCGTACTCCACCAGCAGGCCCTCGGCACCCGAGCCGGTGCGCGAATCGATGCAGCGCACGTCGAGCTCGTGGGTCTCGGCGACCAGGCATGCGTTGGAATAGCAGGCGGACCATTCGCTGCACAGCGAGATAAAGATCGCGCTGTCGTGGCCGTCAGCACGCACGCGGTCAAAGAGTGCCTTGAACTCGCCGGCACTCGGCTGCGAGGTGTGCGGCAGCTGCTCGGAGCCGCCCATGCGGGCGACGTACTCCTCGGCGGTGATCTGTACCTGGTCGAGCAGGTCCTCGCCCTCGATAATCACATGCAGCGGTATCACGTAAATGCCGAGCTCTTGAGCACGGGCGGGGGAGATGTCCGACGTGGAGTCGGTTATGATGGCAAAAGACATAATTGCACCTTTCGTTGGGGCGCTTGCGTGCCGCCTTCTGAGAGCAAAGTGCGACAAGTATAGTGGAGTTGCTCTACATTGCTAGGTTCAATTGTTGAATAGTCAACAGTTTGAAGTGACGGTGTGGAAATCATCAACTGGGGAAGAGGGATGCCGATGGCGGCAATGGAGATATGCAGGCGGCCGGTCGTGCTGTTTGATTTCGATGGCACGGTGGCCGATACGGGCCGGGCAGTGATGACCTCGACACGCAAGACGCTCACCGCACGCGGGTTTTCGGAAGCGCAGATGGGTGACCTGCGTCGCATGATCGGGCCGCCCCTGTGGAAGAGCTTCCATGACTTTTATGGCTTTTCCCGCGAGGAGTCGCTCGTGGTGGCCGACGAGTACCGTGCCTTTTTTGATGAGCTGGGACCGGAAGAGTATCCCGTGTTCGATGGAATGCCCGAGCTGCTCGATGGCCTTGTCGCGCAGGGGCATCGCTTGGCCGTGGCGACGTCACGCATGGAGGCAAAGTGCATTGACATGGTGGGCGAGCTGGGGCTTTCGCAGTTTGAGGCGGTGGTTGGCATGAATCCACCGCAGGGGCGCGAGACCAAGGCCGATTCGGTTCGCGACGCGTTGGCGGCCTTGGGTGCGGCCGCGGACGATGCCGTGATGATCGGCGATCGCTTTAACGATGTGGAGGGCGCGCACGCAATGGGCGTACCGTGCATTGGTATCTATTCGGGCGCGGCGGCGCCGGGCGAGCACGAGGCGGCGGGTGCCGATGCAGTGGTGCACTCGGTGTCCGAGCTTGCTAAACTTTTCGCTATCTAATAGACGTAATGTGAGGGGCGGGCGTACCCGTCGCTCATTGGTAAGGAGGTCGTCCATGAATCAGGTGGAGCAGAGCGTTACCGAGTATGTCGACGAGGTCTGGGAAGATGTCGTCGCCGATATCGAACAACTGGTGAGCTATCCGTCCGTGGCCGTTGCTGCCAATGCAGAGCCCGGTTCGCCGTTTGGCCGCCCGGTTCGTGATGCGCTCGATTGCGCGCTCGGCATTGCGCAAAAGCTCGGCTACCAGACGAGCGACGACGAGGGCTATGTGGGCATTGCCGATATCCCGGGTCGCGGCGACAAGCAGCTCGCGACCATCTGCCACGTGGACGTGGTGCCCGCCGGCCCCGGCTGGAACACCGACCCGTTTGCGATGGAGCGTCGCGAGGGCTGGCTGCTCGGCCGTGGCGTGATCGACGACAAGGGCCCGGCGGTGCTGTCGCTCTACGCCGGCGCCTATCTGCTCAAGCACGGCATTGTGCCGCGCTACACCTTCCGCGCGCTGCTGGGCTGCGATGAGGAAGTGGGCATGTCCGACGTTCACCATTATCTGGAGAACCACGCAGACCCCGACTTTTTGTTTACGCCCGATGCCGAGTTCCCGGTCTGCAATGCCGAAAAGGGCCAGTTTGGGGCGACGTTTGTGAGCCCCAAGATCGACGGCGGGCGCATTGTGTCCTGGAGCGGTGCCGAGGCGAGCAACGCCATTCCATCGCAGTCCATCTGCGAGCTCGCGATTGCCGCCGATGAGCTGCCGGCGCCGGTCGACAACGCCGACCGCCTGGAGATCACGACGCTCGATAACGGGCATGCGCAGATTTTTGCCCACGGCATTGGCGGTCATGCCTCGATGCCCGAGGGAACGATCAATGCCGTCGGCCTGATTGTGGCGTATCTGCGCGAGGCCGAGGACGCGTTTGGTGCACGCGACGAGCGCCTGCTGACGCCTACCGAGCACGAGTTCGTCAAGTTCCTGGCCTTTGTGAATGCGGATGCCTATGGCCGCGGCCTGGGTATCGATGCGACGAGTCCGGCGTTTGGCCCGCTTACCTGCAACGCTGGCGTCATCCGCGTGGCGGATGGCCATATTGAGCAGGTCATCGACGTGCGCTTCCCCGACAGCACGAGTGCTGATACCATCCGCGAGCAGCTCGACCCGCTCGTGGGCCGTTTTGGCGTGACGTGCCAGCTGGGTCGCGCTAAGGTGCCGTTCTCGGTGTCTGCCGACGATTCGGCCGTGAAGGCGCTTATCGATACCTATAACGAGTTCACCGGCAAGCATGCCGAACCCTTTGCCATGGGCGGCGGCACGTACGCGCGCAACTTTGCCCGCGCCGTCTCGTTTGGCCCCGAAGAGACCGGCCTGGAGCTGCCCGCGTGGGGCGGCCAGATGCACGGCCCCAACGAGTGTGCCAGCGAGGACCAGCTCAAGCAGGCGCTCAAGATCTATATTGTTGCGATCCTCCGTTTGAATGAATTAGAGCTTTAAGGTCTCGCGGTTTCCCAATCTAAGTTGCGGTGGAATAGTTCCTAGAATGGGCCATTTGATGGCCAAGCAGGAACTATTTCACCGCAACTTTGTTTTTATTGGTGTAAAAGGCGGGTCATGCTTGGTGGCGGGTTTGTTATCCGTTTGTAAAGGCTGGGCCGGGCTTGCGGTAAGGGTCTATCAAATGCCCGTAAGAAACCGCAGATAACGCGGTTGTCGCCTGATCGGGGTCGTATCTTTCCAAACAGCAAAGCGGGCAGGGTGCCCGCGAGTCGCATGTACGAAAGGAAGATCATGCTCGATCAGGCTTATTCTCGTCGTCAGTTCCTCGGCCTCGCTGGTGGTCTTGCCGGCATCGTCGGTCTCGGTCTCGTTGGTTGCGGCGGCTCCGGCGCATCCGACGCCGCCGACAAGGGTAGCGCTGCTGCCGAGTTCGTCTCCGGCGAGGTGACCTACGACGGTGCCTCCTCGTTCCAGGCTCTCGTCGAGGCTGCTGCCGAGAAGTTCATGGACGCCAACCCCGATGTCTCCGTCTCCGGCTCGGGTAACGGATCGGGCAAGGGCCTGACCGCCGTCGCCGCAGGCACCGTCACCATCGGTAATTCCGATGTCTTCGCCGAGACCAAGCTCGAGGCCGATCAGGTCAAGAACCTCGTCGACCACGAGGTTGCCGTCGTGGGCATGGGTCCTGTTGTCTCCAAGAACGTGACGGTCGACGACCTGTCCCTCAAGCAGCTCAAGGGCATCTTCTCCGGCCAGATCACCAACTGGAAGGAGGTCGGCGGCGACGACGTCAAGATCGTCGTTCTCAACCGCAAGGCTGGCTCCGGCACCCGTGCCACCTTCGAGGCCGCCGTTTTTGGCGACGAGGCCGTCGACTTTAAGGGCGACGCCGAGCTCGACAAGTCCGGCGATGTCCAGACTCAGATGGGCAGCACCGACAACGCCATCTCCTACCTCGACTTCTCGCACTTTGATGACTCCAAGTTCAACGCCATCAAGGTCGAGGGCGTCGAGCCCAAGAGCAAGAATGTCACCGACGACTCCTTCAAGATCTGGGCTACCGAGCACATGTACTGCGCTAAGGATGCCGACGAGGCCACCAAGGCCTTCCTGGAGTTCATGCTTTCCGATGACGTCCAGGGCAAGCTCGTCGAGGAGCAGGGCTTTATCCCCGTCTCTGCCATGAAGGTCGTCAAGGACGCCAGCGGCAAGGTCTCCGCTAAATAAGTAATCGCCCCGGAAAGGTTTGCAATGGCAAAACAGCTGCCAAAGCGCGACCTTGAGAACGTGGGCCTGGGCGTCACGGGCGCGTGCGTTGCGCTCGTGACGCTTGTCGTTGCCGCGCTCATCTTTATGGTCGCCCAAAAGGGCCTCTCGGCTTTTCTCAAGGACGGCGTTTCGGTCGTCGAGTTCTTCACCGGCACCAAGTGGGACCTGGCCAACACAGCCGAAAGCGGCCTGCCCTACACCGGCGCCCTGCCCCTGATTGTCACCTCGTTTGCGGTCATGGTGCTCTCCACGCTCATCGCGCTGCCCATCGCCATCGGCTCTGCCATCTTTGCGGTCGAGATTAGCCCTAAGTTTGGCTCTAAGATCTTTCAGCCGCTCATTGAGCTTTTGACCGGCATCCCCTCGGTCGTCTTTGGCCTGATCGGTTTTCACGTGGTCGTCGGTCTTATGAAGAGCGTTTTCCACGTGAGCACGGGCCTGGGCATCTTGCCCGGCGCCATCGTGCTGGCCGTCATGATCCTGCCGACCATGACCACGCTTTCGGTCGATGGCCTGCGCGCCGTGCCCGACAGCTACCGACAGGGCTCGCTCGCGCTGGGCTATACCCGCTGGCAGACCATCTGGCACGTGGTGCTCAAGAGCGCCATGCCGTCGCTCATGACCGCGGTTATCTTGGGCATGACCCGCGCCTTTGGCGAGACGCTCGCCGTGCGCATGGTCATCGGCGGCATCGAGGCCATGCCGACGTCGCTGCTGTCGCCGGCTTCGACCATCACCACCACGCTCACCACGTCCATGGCAGTCTATGCCGAGGGCTCGGCCCAAGACGATGTTCTGTGGGCGCTCGGCCTGCTGCTGATGGGCATGAGTCTCATCTTCATCCTGATCATCCACCTTATCGGCCGCAAGGGGGCGAAGGCTCGTGGCTAGCACGCGTATCCACATCGACGAGGCGAGGCTCGGGCGTGTCCAAAAGCAGGACCGCTTCGCCACGGGCGTGTTGACGGCGATCGTCGCCGTCGTCATGCTCATCGTCGTCTCCATGGTGGCCTATATCCTCTTCGAGGGCATCTCGACGCTGTTCCAGCCGGGCTTTCTCACAGAGCCGTCGCGCGCCAACGGAACGCAGGGCGGCGTGCTCTACCAGCTGTTCGACTCGTTCTACCTGCTGCTGATCACTCTAGTTATCTCGGTGCCCATCAGCCTGGGCGGAGCGGTCTTCCTGGTTGAGTACGCACCTGACGGCCCCGTCCGCGACATCGCTTCCACCGCCATCGAGACGCTGTCCTCGCTGCCTTCCATCGTCGTCGGCATGTTCGGCTTTCTGGTGTTCTCGGTGCAGCTGGGCTGGAAGTACTCCATCATCTCCGGCGCCGTCGCGCTCACCATGTTCAATATCCCCATTCTGGTGCGCGTGATCCAGCAGGCGCTCGAGGACGTGCCGCAGGCCCAGCGCGATGCGTGCCTGGCCATGGGCCTCACCCGCTGGGAGGCCACGCTGCACATCCTGATTCCCGAGGCCATGCCCGCTATCGTAACCGGCATCGTGCTTTCGGCCGGCCGCGTCTTTGGCGAGGCCGCGGCGCTGCTCTTTACCTCGGGCATGAGCTCGCCGGTTCGCCTCAACTTCTTGAGCCTTAACCTGTCGAGCCCTACTTGCGCCTGGAACGTGTTCCGCCCCGGTGAGTCGCTCGCCGTGCATATCTACAAGATCTATGGCGAAGGCAGCCCCGAGGCCCAGCAGATCGTTTGGGGTACCGCGGCACTGCTGATGATTTGCGTGCTGCTGTTTAACGTAATCGCCCGCATCGTGGGCAAGCAACTGGCAAGGAAGATGACGGCCGAATGAGCGAGATGAATGTAACGCCCGCAACCGAAGCGGCATCGTCCGACACCCGGGACTTCCTGTCGAGCGTGGGGGAGAGCGAGAAGCGCGTGCGCGTGAGCGGCAAGGCCGTGAGCGACGAGGTTGTGCTCTCCACCAAGGACGTCAACGTGTACTATGGCGACCACCATGCACTGCACAATACGTCGCTCGACTTCCACAAGGGCGAGATCACGGCGCTCATTGGGCCTTCGGGCTGCGGTAAGTCGACCTTCTTGCGTAGCCTCAACCTCATGAATCGCGAGATTCGCGGCTGCCGCGTGGAGGGCGAGATCAACTATCGCGGGCGCAACGTGAACACCAAGACCGAAAACACCTACGAGCTGCGCCGTTCCATTGGCATGGTGTTCCAGCAGCCCAACCCGTTCCGCAAGTCCATTCGCGACAACATCACGTTTGCGCCCAAGCGCCACGGCATCACCGACCGTGACGAGCTCGACCGCATGGTCGAGGAAAGCTTACGCGGCGCGGCGCTGTGGGACGAGGTCAAAGACAAGCTCGATAAGAGCGCCTATGCGCTTTCGGGCGGTCAGCAGCAGCGTCTGTGCATCGCGCGCACGCTGGCGCTCAACCCCGACGTGATTCTGTTCGACGAGCCCTGCTCGGCGCTCGACCCCATCTCGACGCTGGCGATCGAGGACCTCATGTCATCGATCGTGGCCGACCGCGCCATCGTTATCGTGACGCACAACATGGAGCAGGCGTCGCGCGTGTCCAACCGCACGGCGTTCTTCTACATGGGCGATATGGTCGAGTACGACGAGACTGACGAGATTTTCCAACGGCCCAAGGATAAGCGGCTGAATGATTACCTCACCGGCATGTTCTCCTAGTCCGGGACATGCTTGAGGCCCGCGGCGGCCACAGTTGTCGCGGGACTGATTGGAGAGGCGGGTCATCTCTTGCGGGAGATGGCCCGCCTTTTTGTGTCGTGTTCGGCCTGCCTTTTCGCTGCTATCATGGACAACGTTGAATTTCTACGAAGGAGCAGGGCATATGGCGATTCTTTTGGGATGCGATTCCATCAGCCTAGAGTTTCCCACCAAGCATATTTTCGATAGCGTGACGCTCGGCGTGGGCGAGGGCGACCGCATTGGTATTGTCGGTAAAAACGGCGACGGCAAGTCGACGCTGCTGAGTGTGCTCGCCGGCACGCTGGAGCCCGATGACGGACGCGTGACGCACCGCCGCGGCACCACGATCGGTCTACTCGGCCAAAAGGATCAGCTTGTCGACACCGATACCGTGCATCATGCCGTTGTGGGCGACACGCCCGAGTATGAGTGGGCGTCGAGTCCGCGTACGCGCCAGATCCTCGCCGGCCTCATTAGCGATGTGCCCTGGGAGGGCATGGTAGGCGAGCTCTCGGGCGGTCAGCGCCGCCGCGTGGACCTCGCGCGCCTGCTGATCGGCGACTATGACGTGCTCATGCTCGATGAGCCCACCAACCACCTGGACATGCGCACCATCAACTGGCTTGCGCGTCACTTAAAGGCCCGCTGGCAGCGCGGCCAGGGCGCCATGCTCGTGGTCACGCACGACCGCTGGTTCTTGGACGAGGTCTGCACCAGCATGTGGGAGGTCCACGACGGCCAGGTCGATCCCTTCGAGGGCGGCTACTCGGCATATATCCTGCAGCGCGTGGAGCGCGACCGCATGGCCGCCGTTACCGAGGAGCGCCGTCGCAATATGGCGCGCAAGGAGCTCGCGTGGCTGAGCCGCGGCGCCCAGGCGCGTTCCACCAAGCCCAAGTTTCGCGTGGATGCCGCCCGCGAGCTCATCGCCGACGTGCCTCCCGTGCGTGACGAGCTGGAGCTCAAGCGCCTAGCCGTGAGCCGCCTGGGCAAGCAGGTTATCGATGTGGTCGACGTGGACGCTGGCTATGCGGATACCGATGGCGCGCCCAAGCAGGTGCTCACCGATGTGACCTGGCTCATTGGTGCGGGCGACCGCTATGGTCTTTTGGGCGAGAACGGCGCCGGCAAGTCCACACTGCTCGACGTGATTCAGGGCAAGATTGCGCCCCTGCGCGGTCGCGTGAAGATTGGCCAGACGGTGCGCTTTGGCGTGCTGTCGCAGCAGCTCGAGGAGCTCGAGCCCTACATGGGCGACACGATCCGCGAGGTGCTCAGCAACTATAAGAAGTACTACGTCATCGACGGCAAGGAGACTTCGCCCGAGAAGCTCTGCGAGCGTCTGGGCTTTACGACGCAGCAGCTCTGGAGTCGCATCGGCGATCTTTCGGGCGGCCAGCGCCGTCGCCTGTCGCTGCTACTGACAATCCTGGACGAGCCCAACGTGCTCATCCTGGACGAGCCCGGCAACGACCTGGATACCGACATGCTGGCGATTGTCGAGGATCTGCTCGACGGCTGGCCCGGCACGCTGATCCTGGTGACGCACGACCGCTTCTTGATGGAGCGCGTGACCGACCAGCAGTGGGCGCTGCTCGACGGCCACCTGACGCATATGCCCGGTGGCGTGGACCAGTACCTTCGCCTGTGCAACGCTACCGCCGAGGGCGAGCCCGTGGGCGCACCGAGCGCCAAGACCGGCACGTTTGACACCGGTGCCGCGTCAGCTGCGGCCGAAAAGCCTAAGGCAAGCGGTCAGCCCAACGGCCTGTCCAACGCCGAGCGCCAGAAGCTTCGCCGTGAGGTGAGCTCGCTCGAGCGCAAGATGGAGACGCAGCGCGCCCGCGTTGAGGAAGCCGAGGCAGCAATGGCCCAGGTCGACCCCACCAACTACACGGCGCTGGGCGAGCAGCAGGCAAAGATCGACGAGGCTCACGCCGCCATGGACGAGCTGGAGATGGCGTGGCTCGAGGCGAGCGAAAAGCTCGAGGGCGAGGAGTAAACGAGGATGATCAAAGCCGCGTTTTTCGATATCGACGGCACACTGCTGAGTTTTAAGACCCACCGGATTCCGGCGTCGGCGCAGCAGGTGCTCGACAGCTTTCACGAGCAGGGGATCGCGTGCGTGATTGCTACGGGTCGCCCGACCTACCAGATGCCCGATTGGCTGTTCGACCTGGGCTGGGATGCGTACATTACGCTCTCGGGCCAGCATTGCTTTGATGCCGAGGGGGTTTACCGCAGCTGTCCGATTGATCCGGACGACGTTGCGGTGATCGTGGACCAGGTGGCGCAGGGGTGCTATGACTCGCTGTGCATGCAGGGCGAGAACTCGTTTGTGAACCGCCTGTCCGAGCGCGTGGTGACGGCTGGCAGCAACGCGGGAATCGTCTACCACGAGGAGCCGTTTGAGCACGCCTTTGACGCGCCGGTCTACCAGTTTTGCGCCTTTGTGGACCCGGCCGACGAGCATATCGTGACCGATGCCGTGTCGCATTCGCTCACCACGCGCTGGTGTGACCTGTTCTGCGACATTATTCCCGCTAACGGCGGCAAGGACCTGGGCGTGGCGGCGACGCTGGAGCGCCTGGGCATCGACGCGAGCGAGGCGATTGCCTTTGGCGACGGCGAGAACGACCTGTCGATGTTCTCGGCCGTGGGCACAAGTGTGGCCATGGGCAACGCGCAGGAGACCGTGAAGGCCGCAGCGACCTACGTAACGACCGCCGTGGACGACGACGGCATCTACAACGCCGCGAAGCACTTTGGATTGATGTAACTGCGGGTCGGCACCCGGCGCCTGGGGACACTCCTTGTGGGGCGTCCCCATTTTGTTTTCGTCCCGCACGTTTTGTGAAACACGGCTAACTTTTAGACAAAGTAGTAAGACATGGGCAACTTTTGCGGTAAAGTTAGCCGTGGAAAGTATCCAAAGGCTAACTAGCAATCATCGCGAAAGGCGGCCCATGGCCCTACGTGAATCCGGAGAAGACTATCTCGAATCGATCTACGTTCTGTCGGAACGTCAGGGCATCGTGCGCTCGATTGACGTTGCGGAGTACCTCGGCGTAACTAAGGCGAGCGTTTCCAAGGCCATGGCGACGTTGGAAAGCAACGGCTATGTCGAAATGGGCAAACGAGATGTTCATCTGACAAAGCGGGGGCTGGAGGTCGCTCGTCAAATGTGGGAGCGTCACTGCTTTTTCGTGGGGCTGCTAGAGGACGCGGGTGTTTCGGCTGAGGTCGCGTCGCAAGAGGGCTGCCACATGGAGCACTGCCTGAGCGAGGAAAGCTTTGAGAAGCTGAGATCGATGTTGGGACGGGACAGCGATCGGGACCAGTAGCCCCATCAACTAACTCCAACTCAGACAAGGAACCCCGCCAGCAAGCGATGCCCAAGAACCGCCAGCAACGTCACCGCAGGCCGGGACCGGGCTTGGTTTTGAAAACACTCCGCAGCGCGAGGCCCGCCTTTCCGCTGCTCCGCAGGAGCAGGAAAGACGGGCCTCATGCGCGAGGACGTTTTCAAAACCAAACCCGGCCCCGGCCGGACAGCCCACGAACGCTACAGGTTCTTGACACCCATCGCGCGCATGGCGTTCAGGATGGCGATGATCGCCACGCCTACGTCGCCGAACACGGCAAGCCACATGTTGGCGATGCCCAGTGCCGCAAGCACCAGAATCAGCAACTTAATGCCCAGCGCAAAGATGATGTTCTGCCAAACAATCGTCATGGTCTTGCGCGCCACGCGGATCGCGCGGGAGATGTTGGACGGCTTGTCATCCATGAGCACGACGTCCGCCGCCTCAATTGCGGCGTCCGAGCCCATAGCGCCCATGGCGATGCCAACGTCTGCGCGGGTAAGCACGGGTGCGTCATTGATACCGTCGCCGACAAAGGCGAGCTTGCCCTTGCCGCTTTCGGCCGCGAGCAACGCCTCAACACGCTCGACCTTATCGCCCGGCAGCAGCTGCGCGTGGAACTCGTCGAGACTGAGTTGCTTGGCCACAGACGCCGCAACCTCCTCGCGGTCGCCCGTGAGCATGACGGTGCGCTTGACGCCGGCGGCGTGCAGGTCGCTGATCGTCTGCTCGGCATCGGCCTTGACGGTGTCGGCAATTACGATGTGGCCGGTGTACACGCCGTCAACGAGCACATGCAGAATCGTTCCGACAACCTCGCAATCGGGTGCTTCGACTCCGGTCGCGGCAAGCATCTTAGCGTTGCCAACGACGACGTGCTTGCCGTCGATGGTTGCCGTCACGCCGTGGCCCGCGTCGTTGGCGGAGTTGCTAACGCGCTTGGGGTCGACCTCGCCCTGGTAGGCAACACGCACGGACTGCGCGATGGGGTGATCGGAGAACGACTCCGCAAGGGCTGCGACTTCAAGCAGCGACTGCTCGGTGTAGCCAGCCTTGGGGTGCACCGCGACCACCGAGAACGTGCCGTTGGTGAGCGTGCCGGTCTTGTCGAAGACGACGGTGTCCACGTCGGCGAGCGTTTCGAGGTAGTTAGAACCCTTGATGAGAACGCCCAGCTTGGATGCGCCGCCGATGCCGCCAAAGAAGCTCAGCGGGACGCTGATCACAAGCGCGCACGGGCAGCTGACGACCAGGAAGGTCAGGCCTCGCAGAATCCAGTCAGACCAAGCGCCGGTGACCAGGCCGCCGCCGAGCGCGAGCACCGCGGCCGCGCCGGTGACAGCGGGGGTGTAGACGCGAGCAAAGCGCGTGATGAAGTTCTCAGTGCGCGCCTTCTTTTCGCTGGCATTTTCCACGAGCTCCAGGACGCGTGCGACGGTGGACTCGCCAAAGGGCTTGGTGGTGCGCACGTGGATGAGACCCGTCATGTTGATGCAGCCGCTGATGATATCGTCTCCGGTTTTGGCCGGGCGTGGGACTGACTCGCCCGTGAGCGCGGCGGTATCGAGCTGTGTCTCGCCTTCGACGATGACGCCGTCGATAGGCACGCGCTCGCCGGGCTTGACCACGATCACGGTGCCGACGGCGATGTCATCGGGAAAGACCTGCTCGAGCGTGCCGTCGGCTTGCTCGATGTTGGCGTAGTCGGGCGCGATGTCCATCATGGCGCTGATCGACTTGCGGCTCTTACCCACGGCGTATGCTTGGAACAGCTCGCCGACCTGGTAGAACAGCATGACGGCGGCACCTTCGGCCATGTGCGGGTCGGTGTCGGGGAAGAGCACCATGGCAAACGCGCCGATGGTCGCGACGGCCATGAGGAAGCTCTCGTCGAACGCCTTGCCGCGGCGGATGTTGCTGAACGCCTTCTGGAGTACGTCGTAGCCGGCAATTAGGAACGGCACCAGGAACAGCACGAAGCTGGCGTAGACGTCACCCGGGGTGCCGAATGTGGCGGTAAGGGTACCGAGCTCGTCTAGGGCGTACACCACCGAAAAAATGCCTAGCGCTACCAGGATACGGTTGCGCTTATGCTCAAGGGACTCTTTCTTCTTGCGCTTCTTCTTTTTCTTTTTGGGATCGGCAGCCGCCATGATTCAAACCTCCCATTTGAATGTATGAACACTCGCTCATATAATTTCGCGAGCAAAGGCCGCAGCAAGCGCGGCCTTGTGGGTCAGCGTAAACCTGGGCTAGAGAATGATCTCGCAGTCCGGCTCGGCGTCGGCGGTAAACTCCACGACGCGATCGAGGACCTCATCGAACTCGGCGTCGTCGGCTTCGAGCGTCAACTTCTGGGTCATAAAGTTGACCGAAACGGACTTGACGCCATCGAGCTTGGCCAGCTCGTCCTGAAGCTCACGCGCACAGTTGGCGCAGTCGATCTCGTCGAGTTTAAACTGCTTTTTCATGGTGGGTTCCTTTCCCTGTTTTTGCGGCTTGGGTGCAGGCCGCGCTGGTACCGTGGTTGGTTGCTATTCGCAGATATGGCTCATGCCCTGGTTGAGCATGGTGTAGACGTGATCGTCGGCAAGCGAGTAGAGGATGTTGCGGCCGTCGCGGCGGAATTTGACCAGGTGCGACTGCTTGAGTGTGCGCAGCTGGTGCGACACCGCGGACTGCGAGGTTTCGGTCGCTTCGGCGATGTCTGCCACGCAGAGCTCGCGGCCCATGAGGGCATAGAGGATCTTGATGCGCGTGGTGTCGCTGAAGACCTTGAACAGGTCGGCGAGGTCGTAGAGAAGCTCCTCGTCGGGAAGGTCCTCGGGCGAGCAGGTGGTCGGGATCGCGGGTTCGGTGGCCTCGATGTCGAGTTTCGTTTCATCAACGCGGATGCTCATTGCAATATCCTTTCATATGAACATGCGCTCATATAATTTACTTTCGATTATATGAGTGCATGTTCATATGTCAATGACGTTCAGGTAATTCGTTGTACAAAATGATGGGGAATAGTGGACGAGATCCCGGACTGAGCGTTTTTTGATAGTCGATGCCAAGATGGGTACCCTCGTGCCGTGCAAAAAATGGAGTATTCTGCAACTATAGGGGGTCCGCTAATTTATTGCAGGTCATATAATGCAGTTTAAGAGTTATCTTAGGGTGTTAATCCGATGAGTTCTTCCTCAAATGTTGCCTAACGCTCTCACGCAAGAGTGATTTCGCTCCACATTTGGATCCACTCGAGGGTGATAGACACCCGACCCTGCTGAATACTCGCAATTTTGCACATCGCTAGGGTACTCACCTTGTTAGCCGGTCTAGCTTCCGGCCCCGAAGATCCTGCCCTCGGGCGCGAGGCTGCTTGTTTGGGCAAATGATGGGCTGTCGGATTCGACAGTCTGCATGTCATCGATTGCCAGAACTTCATTAATTGTCGGGTCATCCAGCGTGATGCCTTCGAGCGTTGCTTTTTCGAGGTCGATTCGTTGACGCTCTTCGGAATCCTGGCGAAGCTGCTTCTGAATTTGCTTTTTCTCTTCTATAAACCTTCTGAGCACAAACTGTCTCAGGTCCTCTTGCATGATTTGAAAGTCTTTTGGCAGACGCGAGGGGCGTACGCCCTCTTTCCGCTGGATTGCTTCCATGACCCTAACAAAAGAGCTGGCATGCATAAAGGAATAACGGCTGACGGTGATGATTCCGTACCCCATGGACGCAAGTGCATTCTTGCGCTCCTCATCGATGGCGCGGTCTTCTTCCGCGTCATGATAAAAACCGTTGTATTCAATGTCTGTGCGAGATTTCTTTAGATACGCATCCATAAAGAACTTTTTGCGTCTCGTGAGATTCTTTGCGGCAGTGGTGACCTGCACCTCGTAATCGGTCTCAATTCCCTTAATACCAAGCCCTCCTTCGCTTTTGGGCAGCGTTAGCATCATGACAAATGCCGTTTCCATGGGAGACCGGCATCCGTCGCGTACACATTGGATCGCCTTTCGGGCAAGGGCCAGACCGTCGCATCTGGTAATGGAATTAAAGAACTGCTTTAACCTCTCGGTCGAGGTGAGCGCGAAACGCTCGGTATAGGAGGTGGAAGAGTCGGTTCCAAGGGAATAAGCGCCGCACAGTTCAAAGTAGTACTCCACTAGTTCGCGAAAAGAAAGATAGGTGGCGGCCTGAAGTGCGCAAAGCTCAACGCCAACAATGAAGATGCCATCTTTGAGCTCTATAAAGCGTGAGTTCGAGAATCGTTTTGAAGACACGTGGCATTGACAGTTCATTGCATAGCGCGCATTCCTGCGATGAAACACCATCACCTCGAGGCAATCATTTGCATCGAGGGAAACATCATGTTTGGTGAGCCATTCTGCGGCTGCGTCAAGGAGCGTTACGGTGGGACATGATTCGTAAATCGCGGTAGGGTTACAGGACTCGATGCCTTTCGCAGACACCGAATGCGCGGCCTGGTAGACCGCTTTTGCAGTGGTATGTGACAATACGATACTCATGGTATATATCGTGTCAGCTAATGCCGTGTTGACGGCGCTGAGTGGAAAAGCCGTTTTAGAGGTCTAACCAAATGCTGTCCAAAAGCTTGACGCAATTATGAGTTGGTATGCCCTAAATAAACGTTTTCGCAGCTCGGCTATAGCATAGAAATACTCAATTGCTGCACATTTGATAGTGATGCATCACCATCCGACAACGAATTACGTGTCGGGAATTGGCCGAAATCGTTCGCAATGAGTGTTCAGAATTTGTGATGGCAGGTTTATTTGTGGAACGTAGGGCGGCCCCGCTGCGGGGTTTCCCGCTGCGAGGCCGCCCGTGATCTACGCCGGAGTTTGTCGTAGACGTTTCTACTTGTCAAACAGGTTCTTGAGGTTGAACTCGGCTTGGACGGTGCGGAGCATGAGGTCGGTGTCGTCGAGGCCCAGGTGCTGCTCGTTGGCGTCGGCGGCGAGGGTGCCACGGCGGCGCGCCCAGTTCTCGAGCGCGGCGGGCGCGGACTCGCGGGGGAGCGAGCGCACGTCGGCGTCCAAGCTGCGGCAGATCTGGCGCGAATCGATGACGATGATCTTGCCGGCGCGGCGTGCCTCGGCGTAGCCGTCCAGGTGGATCTTGAACCAGCTGTCCTCAAAGGCGGCGTTGTGTGCCATGTACGGGTACTTCTTCATAAGCTTGAGCAGCTGCTTTTGCAGCTCTTTGTTCTCGCGGAAGGGCGTTTTGCCGTCGATGTCGTCCCAGGTGATGTGGTGGATATTCGACAGCGGCACATCCTCGCCGCGGTAGATATCGGGCAGGCCGCAGTAGTGTGCCTCGGCGTCGTGCGGGACGGCGTCGCTGGTGAGCTCCATGATCTCCCAGCCCACGTTGATGATGTAGCCGCGCTCGGGTGCACGGCCGGTGGTCTCGATGTCGATGCCGAGCACTGTGCCTTGGATAGGCTTGCGGGCGTACGCCACGCCGAGCGCGTCGCGGTCACCGCGGATCTCGCGCATGACGGACGCGGCGGTGCGCTTTTGCATCTTGCCGATGGCGGCGCAGGTGTCGGCGTCGGACAGACCGCGCGAAAGCGTCGCGGGCGTCACGTTGCGCAGGCGCGCCTCGCCAATCTGGTCGCACAGGTCGCGGTTGCGGTCAGCCAGGTCGCGCACGGTGGCAAAGTCGAAGCTGGGGTCGCCCTCGGCGGTAAAGTACTCGGTTTCGAGCACCTTAAGGGCCTCTTCGCCCTTCTGGCGCTCGGACTCCATGGCGCCATGATCGCCATAGATAAACATGGGAATAAACGGCTGGCGCTCGTATTCGAGTGCTTGTGAAACGTTCATATAACTGCTCCTTGGATGGGCCGCGTCGTGCGGCTTTGAGTCATTAAGATGTGGCGAGATGATAGTTTACCATGGGCAACTATTGGCATCGCGCCTAGGATAACTACAATACCCTAGTTGACCGCTAGGACTTTTACAATGCTGCCGAAAGACACGAAAGGTTCCATCCGTCATGGGTTTGTTGATTGATATTCTGCTCGACGCCGGCAAGGACACGCTCTCGCTGGTGCCGTTTTTGTTGGTGACGTATCTGGTCCTCGAGACGCTCGAACATGTTGCGGGCAACCGCGTTAACGGCGCCATCAAGCGTGCCGGAGCCGCGGGCCCCGTGGTTGGCTCGTTGCTGGGCATGGTGCCGCAGTGCGGCTTTTCGGCAATGGCGGCCACGCTGTATGCCGGTCGTGTCGTGACCTTGGGTACGTTGGTGGCGGTGTTCCTTTCGACCTCCGATGAGATGCTGCCGCTGTTGCTCGCCGAGCAGGTGCCCGTGCAGACCATGGCGATGCTTTTGGCTTCGAAGGCACTGATCGCGCTGGTCACGGGCTTTATCGTGGACGCCGCCATTCGCGGCCTGCGTCGTAACGCTCGCGCGCATGCGGCGATTCGCCGCACCGTGCTGGGAACCGCGGCCAACCCGGCCCACGTGAACTGCGCGCACGACGACCACACTGGCGGTGACATCATCGACGAGGTGGCCGAGGCGGGCGTGAGCGCCGACCACATCCACGAGCTGTGCGAGCGCGACCATTGCGGTTGTGATGAAGACGAGGACGAGCACGACCACGGACATGGCCACGATCACGGTCATGAGGGCGAGCATGAACACCATGATGGCCACGGTCACTCCCACTCCCACGAAGGGACGCCTGTCCTGTCGATCATACGCAGCGCGATTTCGCACACCGTGCAGGTCTCGGTATTCATTTTTCTGGTGACGCTGATTCTGGTCGCCGTGCTCGAGTCGTTCGGCGAGTCCGCAATCGAGCAGTTCCTGCGCGGCAACGAGACGCTTGCGGTCCTGGGCTCGGCACTCGTCGGCCTGATTCCCAACTGCTCGGCCAGCGTCGTCATCACGCAACTGTACCTGGAAGGCGCGCTGCAGCTGGCCCCGATGCTCGCCGGCACGCTCATCTCTGCAGGTGTGGGCTACCTGGTGCTGTTCCGCACCAACCGCAGCGCCCGCGAAAACGTCCTGTTCCTGATCATGATGTACGTCATCGGTGCCGGCTGGGGCCTCATCCTATCCGCCGTTGGCCTTTAAGTAGATTATTGGGACATGTCTTACGATCTACCCCTGTGACCAGGGCATTTCCGCTGCCAAAACAAAAAGGTAGATTTCCGGGCATGTCCCGAAAATCTACCTTGGTTAGCGCAGCAGCTCGGTGAGGTTGCGCTTAAAGCGGGCCCGGTCTTCGCTGGTAAATGCCGCCGGACCGCGAGTGCGACCGCCGGCGCGGCGCACCTTCTTTTCCTCGTGGCGAATAAACAGTTGCATGTCGATGGTCGCCTTATCGTAGACGCGCCCGCGCACGCCGATGGCGGCGGCATCGCGCCCGAGCACCATGCTCGCCGAGCCAATGTCCTGCGTCACGACTACGTCGCCCGCCTGCAGGCGTTCGACAATGGCAAAGTCGGCGCTGTCGGCGCCCACGCTCACATCGAGCGTCGTGACCCAAAATCCGCGTCGCGCATGCTCGACGTCGCGCGGATCGTTGCGGCGAATGTGGCGTTCCAGGTTCTGTGTGCTGTTGCCGGCGATAACGACGGCAGCGCCCGCCCGCCGCGCGCAGTCAATCGACTCGCGCGTGACCGGGCAGGCGTCTGCATCAATAAAGAGCGTTCGCGGCATCTAGTGCACCAGTTTGCCAAATTGAATAGCGCGAACAATCAGCGTTACGCCAAACACCAGCAGTGCGGCGCCGCTAAAGATGACGAGCATCTTGGCCGACCACAGCGGATAGATAAACACGAACATGCCGGCGATGATGGAGAGCGCGCCGCTCAGGATGGCGAGGGCACGGTTGGACGAAAGCTCGGACTCCAGAATGGACATGACACCTTCGACGATCCAGCCAAAGCCGGCCACGATAACCACCATCGTGGTGAGCGTCGCGGTCGAGAAGGCCTGGTTGCGCAGGATTATGACGCCGCCCAAGATAATGAGTAGGTTGGAGATGATGCTCGTCACGCGCCAGCCGGTGGGCAGCAGTGGCTCGAAAACAGCGGTAAACAGCCTGATCGCGGCCGTGATCACAAAGTAGAAGCCCAAGACGGTCGTTAGGAAGACGAGGGACTTGGCAGGCGCAAACAGCAGTGCGATGCCGGCGACGAGCGCCAAGACGCCCGTGATGGCGTAAATCCAGCGCACGGCCTTGACGGCCTTGCCTGCCATGCTTTTCTCGTCAAATCCAAACTGGCTCGATTTTTGGTCATCATTCTTAAAGATGCCCATAATGTCTCCTTTCCGTGCGGTGCACGTCGCGTTCATTGCTCTCCGTGCGGCGTACGCCAAAAGTGCTGCAACAAGTATCGCCCAAGGGCGCCGATGCATGGGGCGGGAAGGACGAATTGCCGCCCCACATTCCCGAATTGTTACTTTTGTTCCCGCTCCAGTGAGGATTAATCAACAATTGTAGAACATTACGCCGCTGTATGTAATTGCCTAGGTTTTAGGTTAGATTCTCCTAAGAACAATTGCCCGAAATTGGGGGTCCCTATGAACGAAACAGTTCCCGCGGCGCCGTCGAGCGCGGAGTCGATGGCAAAGCAGGGTTGCGAAAAGCTCGGCTTGGAAGCGTTTGATGCGCTGGTCCGTCGTGCCCGTACGTGCCGCCGTTTTGACGAGTCCATGCGCGTGCCGCGCGAGTTTTTGCTCGAGCTGGCGGAACTGGCGCACCTGGCTCCCTGCGGCGCCAATGCTCAGCGTCTGCGTTTTCATGTGGTAAGCGGTGCAGAGGACTGCGCTCGCGTGTTTGACGAGCTTGCATGGGCCGGCGCGCTTAAGGACTGGCCGGGTCCTGCCGAGGGTGAGCGCCCGACCGGCTACATCGCGATTCTTGCCGAGCGCGCCGTTCCGGGCAAGCCCGCCGCTCCCATTACCGAGGTCGACACGGGCATTGCCGCGCAGACGATGATGCTCGCCGCCCGCAGCGCCACGCCCGAGGTGGCAGCCTGCATGTTCAAGGCCTTTACGCCCCACGCGATCGATGCCATGGGGCTCGATAACGACAAGTATGAGCTCAAGCTGATCATGGCGCTTGGCGTTCCGGCCGAGACGCAGGTGATCGATGCGATCGATTCCAACCCCGACGGCTCCATCAATTATTGGCGCGACGAGGCGCGGGTGCACCACGTACCCAAGCGTCCGCTTGCCGACGTGCTGCTGTAGTTGAGCGTCACCGCGGTGTGATCCGGCGGTAAACCACCACAAAGGTGCCTGTCCCCTTTGTGGTGGTACGAGGGGAGGGTGTGTGGCAGATTTGTATTTGGTGCGGCATGGGCAGACTGAGCTCAATGTGCAGAACATTTTGCAGGGCGGGCACGATTCGCCGCTTACGGCGCGCGGGCGCGAGCAGGCGCTGATGGCGCGTGCGGCGTTTGCGGCGCGCGGCGTGGCCTTTGACCGTGTGTATTCCTCCCCGTTGGGCCGGGCGCGGCGTACGGCTGAGCTAATTGCTGGTGAGGGCCGCTCGATAGAGCTGGTCGATGACCTGCGCGAGTGGCATTTGGGCTCGCTGGAGGGTACATCAAATCGCGAGATGCCGCCGCAGCCCTGGGGTGATTATCCGGTGGCCTTTGGTGGCGAGTCTGAAGGCGAGCTCCAGTCGCGCATGGTCGCGGCGCTGTCCCACATCATGGCCAGGCCGCAGCACGACTGTGTGCTGGCAGTCTCCCACGGCTCTTCCTGCCAGGAGTTTCTTGAGTATGTGACTGGCAGGGGAGAGCTACCCGACAACGGTGCCGTGCTTCATTTTGGCTATTGCGACGGTGCGTTTTCGCTCCTTGATTGGTAACGAACGAAAGGACCCCTATGAATAAAGACCTGTATCTGGTTCGTCATGGGCAGACAATATTCAACCTTAAGCGCATTATTCAGGGTTGGAGTGACTCGCCGCTCACGCAGCTGGGATGCGACCAGGCGGCGCGTGCCGGCATGTTCTTGCGTGCGCGCGGCATTGAACCCGATCATGCCTACACCTCCACACTTCATCGCACCGAGCAGACTATCGCCAACCTGTGGCCGGGCTTGGCGTACGAGCGCCTGGACGGTCTGCGTGAGTGGTTCTTTGGCGACTTTGAGGCCGAGCGCGTGATGCTTATGCCCGAGCGCCCGTGGCGAGATTTCTATCGTCAGTTTGGCGGCGAGGGCCAGATGCAGGTGCGCGAGCGCATGGCGGCGACGATAACCGATCTTATGCGACGTCCGGACCACGAGTGCGTGCTCGCGGTGAGCCACGGTTCGGCTATCAAGGAGTTTTTGGACCACGTGCGGGGCGCGGCGGCCGACGAGCGCGAACGCGTGCCGGGCAACTGCTCAGTGCTGCATTTTGCGTTTGACGATGCGGCCGATACGTTTGAACTGGTCGAAGTCTTTACGCAGGAAGACTACGCGCGCGAGCTGGGGCTTGAACCGCTCGTGGCTACTGCGGGTCCGCAGCGCGGATAACGCGAGCGCGGCGGCACGGGTCGTCGGCATAACTTCTCGACGCAAAAGGGGCGGAGATGCATGTACCTGCTGCATCTCCGCCCCCTGTTTGTTGGGCTGCCGATTTTTGTGCTGGACGGTCTGGTCTTGCTAGAACCGCGCGACCTGGTGCGTGAGCAGGCCCGTCGGAACCTGCGCCGCGCCGCCGCTGACCTGCGCGGCGGGGAAGAGCGCAGCTACGGCAAAGTTGAACGGCTCTTTGCCCGTGTAGGTGCCGGCGGCACGTGCATCGTCGGCCAGGAGCTGTGATGCCTCGACTAGTGCGACAGCGTAGGCAGGGTCGTCGGCCAGTGCCGGCTCCGGCGCCTGGTCGAGCATGGCGCGGATGGCCCCGACGGCGTCCTCGCGCTTGACCTCCCACACGCGGTGCGTAATGCCGGCGGGGTCGGTGACGGCATAGAGTGAAGCGCCCTCTTTTGCGGCGCCGAGGATGATATCCATGACGGGAGAGGCTTCGTAGACAAGCGTTACGGGACGGGGCTGTACCTTGAGGTCGGCGATTGCGCGCGCAGCGGCGGTCGTATCGGCGGCAACCGCGTCGCCGCCCGCCAGCGCACCAACCGGGCAGATCGCCACGACACCCGTCACACGTCCCGGCTCGCCCGAGCATTCGTACACGTAATACGCCGCACCCGGGTCCTTGAGCATCAGGCCATCGGCAATGGCTCCGCGCAGAGCATCGTTGCCGCTCAGGATGCTGCCCATTGCGGGCAGCGCCTCGAGCACGCGGTCCTGAGCCGGGCGGATGCAGGGAAACGGAAGTGCTTTCATGGGCGGTCCTTACGCGCGAGTCGGTTTATTCGCGGCTTATTATGCCCCAACTTGGCTATCCGCGCCCCAGAGTATGTTGTCGGCGAGCGCGATCAGCACGCTCTGGCAGCGAACGATATCGGCGTGGGGCACATATTCGTTGGGCTTGTGCGCGAGCGCGAGCGACCCGGGACCGTAGCTCATGCAATTGCGGTTACCTGTCTTGCCGGCAATGACGGCGGTGTCGGTGTAGCCGGTAAAGAAGCCGACGGTCGTGTCCGCGTCCGTCACGTTATCGGCGGCACGCTTGAGCGCTGCAAGAAGGGGAGAGTTCGGGTCGCGCTCGATGGCGGGGCGGTCGCCCGTCACGACGTAGCTGCCGTGGCAACCGGGAACGGCGGCTTCGGCGCTGGCGATGGCCTGCTCTACCATGCGCTTCGCGACGGCCGTATCAGTCGGCGGAGTCAGGCGCATATCGACCCAGACCTTGGCGCGGTCGGGCACGACATAGGGGCGATATCCGCCCTCGATTTGGCCAAACGTGATGGTCGAAGACCCCAGCTCATCGTGCGCGGGCAGCGCCACAAACGCGCGACGGAGCGAACACACGACCTCGGCCATGGCGGCGACGGCATCCGCGCCCTTCCACGGCTGGCTCGCATGCGCCGTCACGCCAGCCATTTCAATCTCGAACCACGTACGCCCCTTGTGCGCCACCTGGATCTGTCCGTCGGTGGGCTCGGTGTCCAGCACCCATTCGCGCGAACCGACCCAGCCGGCATCGTTGGCTGCCTCGGAGCCTCGCATAAAGTCTTCCTCGTCGACCGAGCAGATGAGCGAAAAGCCGCGGCGGGGCAGCGCGCCATCCGCCGCCACGCGCTCGAGCGTATGGACCAGTGCGGCAATGGCACAGGCCAGGCCACCCTTCATATCGCAGGCACCGCGGCCGTAGAGCTTGCCGTCGCGCACGACCGCCCCGAGCGGCGTAATGTCCGCGTCCCAGCCGTCGCCCAAGGTGACTGTATCCATGTGGCAGATGTAGACGAGCCGTGGCTCGTCGCTCAAACCGGGCACGGTGACCATGAGATTGCGGCGTCCGGTCAGCACCTCGAGTTCCTCAACCTGCACGGCATGGAGCACCGGATGGCTCAACCGCTCCAATTGAGCCTCAACCAACACTTTGATATAGCGTTCAATCTCGCCCTCATACGCACCTGGGTCGGAACTGTCGATCCGCACGAGCCCTTGCGTAAGCCGCCAAGCAAAATCTGTATCAACCATAGGCACCTCACAGATAGTTAGGTCAACATACAGATTGTATGCCAAGAAGCGGCTCGGTGCATTTAATGGAGCGCTCACAAAAACGGGGGCGCCTCTCGTGCGAAAGGCGCCCCCGTGGGCATTCAATGTCAGTGACGGGCAGGCCACATGGGGAACTGCCCGTCAGATCAGCCGGCGCTACTTGATCACGCGCACGCGATACATCGACGGAATCTGCTTGAGCGCCTCGATGGTGCTGCTGTCCAGGTGCTCGTCGGTGTCGAACATGGTGTAGGCGTTCTCGCCAGCGGACTCGTTGGTCATACGCTGCACGTTGGCGTTGTCCTTGGCGAGAATGGCCGTGATCTGGCCGATCATGTTGGGCACGTTGGCGTGCAGGCAGGCGATGCGGCTTGCGGCGCGCGCCTTGCCCATGCTGCAGGCGGGGTAGTTGACGCTATGTGCGATGTTGCCGTTCTCCAGGTAATCCTTGAGCTCGCTGATGGCCATATCGGCGCAGTTGGCCTCGGCCTCGCCAGTGCCGGCGCCCGAGTGCGTGGTGATAAACGTGTTGGGCATCTTGACGGTCTTGGGCGTGGCAAAGTCGCAGCTAAACCAGCTGAGTTTGCCCGCGCGCAGGGCGGCGTCGACGGCGTCCTCGTCAATGATGGTCTCGCGTGCGTAGTTGATCAGCACGGCGTCGGGTGCCAGCAGGTTGATCTGCTCGGTACTGATCATGCCGATGGTGTCGGCCTTGCTGGGCACGTGCACGGTGAGGTAGTCACAGCCACGGCAGAGGTCCTCGAGCGTGCCCACGCGCTGCACCTCGCGGCTCAGCACCCACGCGTGCTCGACGGAAATGAACGGGTCGTAGCCGTAAACGTCCATGCCCAGGTCGACGCAGGCGTTGGCGACCTTGGAGCCCACGTTGCCCAGACCGATGACGCCGATGCGCTTGCCCTTGAGCTCGCGGCCCACAAAGGCCTTCTTGGCTTTCTCGGCATCGACCTGGATCTCGGGGTCGTCGGCGTTGTCGCGCACCCAGTTCATCGACTGCACTACGCCGCGGCTCGAGAGCACCAGCATGCCCAGGACGAGCTCCTTGACGGCGTTGCTGTTGGCGCCAGGGGAGTTAAAGACGACGACGCCCTTCTTGGCGTACTCCTCGACGGGGATGTTGTTGACGCCGGCGCCGCAGCGGGCGATGGCGCGGATGCCCTCGGGCAGCCCGTAGCCGTGCAGGTCGGTCGAGCGCATCAGGATCGCGTCGGCCTCTTCGGCGGTGCTCACAAATTCGTAGCCCTCGCCAAACTCGACTTTGCCGTCCTTGGTGATGTCGTCGATGGTCTTAATCTTGCGCATGAAAAACTCCTTAGCAGGTTTTAATCTAAACAGGGTGGTTTGAGATGGCTGGTCGGCCCGCGTGCTGCGGGCTAGTTAGATCGCGGGCTCAAACTATGCTGCGCTTCGAAGTCCTTCATGTACGAGGCCAGTGCCTGCACGTCTTCCATGGTCACGGCGTTGTAGACGCTGGCGCGCATACCGCCCACCAGGCGATGGCCCTTGACGTTTTGAATCTGGTGCTCGGCCGCGCCTGCGACAAAGGCCGCGTCGAGTTCGGCTTCGTCGGTGCGGAAGGTGACGTTGGCGATGGAGCGACTGTCGGCCTGCGCGGTGCCATGGAACAGCTCGCTGTGCTCGAGCAGGTTGTAGAGTAGGTTAGCCTTGGTCCAGTTGCGCTCGGCCATGGCGGCAAGTCCGCCGGTCTGCTCAACCCAACGGAACACCTTGCCGCACACGTAGATGCCAAAGGTGTTGGGCGTGTTGAGCATGGAACCCTTGGCGGCCTGGGCCTTAAGGTCCAGGTACTGCGGCGTCTGCGCAAAGGCTGGGCCATCTGCGATGAGGTCGTCGCGCACGATGACCACAGTCACGCCCGCGGCGCCGGCGTTTTTCTGCGCGCCGGCGTAAATGAGCCCGTAGCGCTCAACGTCGAGCGGCTGTGACAAAAAGCAGCTCGAGACATCGGCGACCAGCGGTACGTCGCCGCAATCGGGCAGCTCGTGGAACATGGTGCCAAAGATAGTGTTGTTCTGGCAGATGTAGACGTAGTCGAGCCCGTCGCCCGCGGCCTCGGCGGCAATGCGCGCGTTGATGTCGGCCATGTTGGGAATGTGGTCGAAATTGGTGTCTTCGGAGCTCGCGAGCAGCACGGTCTCGCCGTACTTGGCGGCCTCCTTGTACGCCTTGTTGGCAAAGTTGCCGGTTACGACGTAGCCGGCGCGGCCGCGGCGCATGAGGTTCATGGGGATGCCCGCAAACTGCAGCGTGGCGCCGCCCTGCAAAAACAGGACGCGGTAGTTGTCGGGGATGCTCAGCAGGCGACGCAGGGTTACCTCGGCGTCGTCGATGATCTGCTGGTACATGCTAGATCGATGGCTCATCTCGAGCACGGACATGCCGCAACCGCGGTAGTCCATCATCTCGTCGGCGATCTCGGCGAGCACGCTTGTAGGCAGTGCGGCCGGGCCAGCTGAGAAGTTGTGCACACGTGCCATCTTCTAGTTCCCCCTCATAATCGTTTGGACGTTCGGGATACTTTAGCACAGTGGAGCGCCAGGCGCGACCGCATCACGGTAAAACTCGAGTGCGCCGCTATGATTTACAGGATGGTTACATGGGGGAGGGGTGACCTTACTCCTCAGGCAAATCCAAATCTGCGAGCGAAGACATGAGGTTCTCTAGGCGCTTGATCTCTTCGTCCTAAATTAGCTACCTCCTAGTCACTACGATGCTAGCGTGGCGATGACGACTTCGTCGCCGGCGTATATTAGGGTGTTGCCGTCGGGGATGATCGTTTGGCCTTCGCGCTTGAGCATCACCACAATAAACGGATGTTTGCCTTGCGGCACATCGCACAGGCGCTGGCCGGCCAGGCGACCGTGGGGAGTCACGGTGACCTCGCGCAGCGTAACTTCGGTACGCTCTTCGAACGTCGGCGCGGCCATCACCAGCAGATCGCCTTCCTGGATCACGGTGTCGCCATTGGGCAGTACCGGGTGCGCCCCGTCGCGCAGCACCAGGACCACGAGCATATTTGTGGCGCTGCCAATGTCCGCGAGCGAGCGTCCGGCAAACGGATGTCCAGCGCCCACCTTGAGCTTTACAAACGACATGCCGTCCTCGTCGCGGTAGTCGTTAAAGGTGCGGCGCACGTCGCCGGTCGCATCGATCATATCGAGCTTCTTCGCCACCGCCGGCAGCAGCGAGCCCTGCACCACAATGCTCGACACGGCAATCACAAACACCAGGTCAAACAGGTCGTGACCGCCGGGGACACCGGCCACTACGGCAAAGAGGCTAAATACGACCGAAGCTGCGCCGCGCAGGCCCGCCCAGCTTACGAGCGCGACCTGGCGGGGGTTCGTCTTAAAGGGCGCCAGGAGCACGCCGACGGCGATGGGACGGCTCACGAAGAGCATAAACGCCATGAGCGCCAGGCCCGGCAGCAGCATTTGCGGCAGGCGCGCGGGCGTGACGAGCAGGCCCAGCAAAAAGAAGATGGTCATCTCGGCCATCTCGGTGAGGGTGTCAAAAAAGTGCGCCATCTCGACCTTGCCGGTGATGTCGCTCGCACCCAGCACAATGCCGGCCAGGTATACAGCCAAAAAGCCGTTGCCGCCCAGGTAGCTCGGCAGCGCGTAGGCGACGATGGCCACGGCGAACAAAAAGATGGTCTGCGCGTCCTTGGCCGTTGCGTGCGCGCGTTCAATCAGGCGGCCCGCCGCCCAGCCGATGGCAAGGCCCAGGCCCACGCCCAGGATAATCTGCTTGGTCAGCAGTGCGGGAATGTTGATGTCGCCGCCGGCCGCGAGTGTGGCGAGCACGGCGGTGAGCATGTAGGCGACGGGGTCGTTGGAGCCCGATTCGACCTCGAGCAGCGAGTCGGTGCCACCTCTCAGCGACAGGCTGTGCTCACGCAGTACGCTAAAGACGCTCGCCGCGTCGGTGGATGCCACGACCGATCCCAGCAGCAGGCTGCCGATCCAGTCGATCCCCAGCGCGAAGTGGGCGAACACGCCGGTGATGCCGGCAGTGATGACGACGCCGAGCGTGCTCAGCAGCACCGCCGGCGCAGCGACGGGCTTGGCGCGGTCGATATTGGTGTTAAAGCCGCCGTAGAACATGATGAACAGCAGCGCCGTGCTGCAGACGGTTTCGGTGAGTGCGTAGTCGCTAAAGTCGATATGCGTCGGGCCGTTGACGCCCAACAGCATGCCCAGCGCGATAAAGATGAGCAGGGTGGGGAAGGGGAGTTTTTTGCCGACGGGTTTGATGGTCAGGCACAAAATGATGACGAGGCCGATAAAGAGAAGGATCTGGTTCATGGATAGTGTCCGCTCCTGGGTGGTTGGCGTGGCACGGTCAGTTGTCTGCGGTCATTTGTACCCAGAGATGGTGGGTTTATGGGGTTGGATTGCGGGCGTGCGCGATATCGTCATAGACGGCTGCCGTCTTTGCCTCTGCTCGGAAACCCTTTCCAGCTTTATTGCAACGGAGTACAATGGGTAACGTTTAAGTTCAACTTGAAGTTTTAGTTGCGGCGCCGGGCTTCGGCCGCAATGCAAGGAGAGGCGTACCATGGCGATCTATGTGACATCTGATGCTCACGGGCACGTGCGTGCGCTTGACGAGGCCCTGTCTAAGATCTCGTTGACGTCCGACGACACGTTGTACGTGCTGGGCGACATGATCGATCGCGGGCCCGATCCGGTCGGCGTTATTAAGCTCGTGCGCTCGCTGCCCAACGCCCGCGTGCTCAAGGGCAATCACGAGCAGATCATGCTCGATGCCATCATTGGTCAGGATCCGCTCGATGCCGAGACCTGGGATATCAACGGTGGCTGGACGACGCGCGATCAGCTCAACGACATGGAATTTGAGGCATACGAGGAGCTCGTGCGATGGATGGCCGCGCTGCCGCTCTACGCAGTGGTCGAGACCGAGGAGCGCCCGTATCTGCTGGTACATGCTGGAATCGAGATGAAGGCGGCGCGCGCGTTTTTGCTTGAGCATGGCGTCGATTGTGCCGATGGCGTTGGAGCGGTGGGTGCCGATCGCGAGCTGCTGCAGCAGATGCTCGCGGTACAGTCGTCCGATGACCTGCTGTGGATTCGTCACGGCTATTGGGATGTGCCGACCGGGCTGCTTTCTACCGAGGGTAAGGGCCCGGTCGTTGTGAGCGGTCACACGCCAACGGTGTCGCTCGGGCGTTATTGCGAGGTCGGTGGTCTTGCGGGGCTCGACGAGGAGTCGGGCCGCGGGCAGATCGTGCGCCTGGGCGGCGAGGATGCCGCCGGTGTGCCCGATCGCATCGACATCGACTGCGCCGCCGCCACCGGCTCCGAGTTCGGCCGCGTGGGCATCCTGCGCCTGGACGACGGGGCCGAGTTCTACGCGAACATCAACCCGGGCGAATAATCGGTGCAAGTGGTAGCTAATTTGGGAAGGGTTTTTTGACTTCTTTTGCCCTTCTGCCCGCTAATTGATTTCTCTGGGACGGGGATTAAATAATCATTTGGCTGCCCGCCGGCTAAGTGAGTAGACTTTTTTGGAAATGCCGAGCACCCAACATATTTGCCTCAATAAAACCGCAGGTCACAGACTTGTGCTCTGTTGGTGTGGTCGGGGATTCGGTAAAAGTCTACTCACTTAGTTTTGCGTGATGAATATTGTCCGCAACGAGACCCCAGACGGGGTGATTCCATCGCAAATTCCGGTGACCGGGGCAGCTAATTAGGCGCCGTATGGGTTCCGGTCGCGCTCGATGCGTTGGCGGATGTGGGCGTACTCGATTATCAGCAGCACCAGGAGTAGGGCCATGATGGCTAGGTAGCTCACGACGGCGCCCATCAGGCCGAGCAGATTGATCAGAATCACCGGCAGCACCACGCTCACGGCAAAACAAATCAGGTAGACCTTGGTGACGTCGCCGGCATGGCGCAGCACCGTGATGATGGCGTAGATAAAGTCGATGGCCGCGGTGACGCCGCCGGCAACGACCATTAGCAGCGCCAGCGTACGGTAGCGTTCAAAGCTGAGGCCGTACATAAAGCTCATGAGGGGAATACCGGGACCTGCCATAAATACGGCGCACACGCCGGTGATGACCACGATCAGCGCCATAACGGCAACAATAATCAGGTCAAAGCGACGACGCTTGCGAGGATTAGCCCAAATGCTCGACAAGCGCAGGAGCTGCGGTTTATAGATAAATCCAATGCTCAGCAAAATAGCCTGCGCCGGAAAGAACAGGGCATTAAAGTACAGCTGATATTTGTATGCCAGCGTGCCTTCCATCACAAACTTGGGCATGCTCTCAATAAGGTTGAACAGGAACAGTGCACCAAAGAGCGGGGCGCACTGGACAAACAGGTGGCCGACCTCGCGCAGGCTCACGTGGCGCGATTTTTCGGTCTCGAGCAGGGCGAGCGGCGCGGTGACCAGCACGAGCGAGGCGATCGCGGTGACACCCATGGCCATGGCCGCGATGGGCATGCTGCGCGTGAGGAACAGCGCCACGCTGAAGACCGCGATGACGCCGACGGAGCGTAGCGTTTGGCTCATTCCAGCCAAGTAGAGTTTGTCGGCCTGCTGCAGGCGGCCTTCGTACACGTCGGCGACGCCGTCGATGACCTTATACAGGTAGACGCCCAGGCCGATCGTCGCCATCTGCGCATCATAGCCGCGGGCGCTGCTGTACATGAAGCCGCAGCCTAGGGCGAGCACTCCACAAAGCCAGCGGTTGAGCTGGTAGGAGGCAAAGGACGTCTTTTCGTCGATGTCTGAGACCTGGAAATTGCGCACGCCGTAGTTGCATGCGATCATGATGAGCGTGCCGGTGACAAAGGCGATGGAGAACTTGCCGGCTTCTTCGGCGCCCACGAGCTGTGTGGACACGATGGTGAGCAGCGGAAACGCCAAGCCCCACACGGCGGTGCCGAGAGCGTTCCAAAGATAGTCGCGGCTGGTGGCGTGCTCTTCGTATTCAGCCTCTTGCGTGGAGAACCCGCCGCCGTAGACGGCGCCGAGCAGACGGTTCCACCAAGCGTTGACCATGCGACGGACGGGGCCGGGCTTGCGATCGCGTTCGCGCCGGCGACGTGTGGCTTGGCAGCTATCGGGTCCGCCGGCGTTGCGCTGACTCAGCTCCTGGATGCGTGCGAGCTCTTCGGCCGTGTGGGAGGCAGGGAAGAGGCCGTTCTCGATGCGGCCGCCCTGGGCCCTTGCGGTGCCGCTGCCCGCTACGGCGGGGTCGGCGACGCCATTGCGGCGGGCGATGGCGCGGCGAATGCTATCGAGGGGCGTGATGCTCAAAGCGGGGTCCTTTCTATTGCTGCGCTCTAGTATAGTCGCGGTGGTATCCATTCGTGTTTTTGAACAGGTTGTTCAATAATTTCGGCGGCGCCATTCAGTAGTCGGCACTTAGGGACGTTCCTTATGTGCAGGCACTTTGGGAACGTCCCTAAGTGCCGGCATCCGGGGACACTCCTTGAATGTTGCCTGTTCAAGAGTGTCCCCAATGACTAGTCGTTTAAGAACGTCCCCAATGACTGGGCCGCTTGCCTGCGATTTTTGACCGTTGGGCGGGCTTGCCGCCCTTGCCGCAAAAACGTTTTTGCATATCGGGTACAACGGGCTTTACGTGAGTAAAGTGCGCGCCGCGTCCACGTGCCGCGTTTTTAAAGGAGGCCCCATGCCTGGTGTTACCCCTGCAGAAGTTCTGTCCAATTTTGGTATTACGCTGGTCGAAGATCCCGCCGAGAATCAACCCCGTCTGCTGGTCGATCTGCCCGCCGCGGAGCTCGTCGAGCACGCTATCCGCCGCGAAGAAGGCCGCATGGCATCCAACGGCGCGCTGGTAATCGAGACGGGGGAGCGTACCGGCCGTTCCCCCAATGACCGCTTTATCGTTGACACCCCCGATGTTCACGACAAGATTGCCTGGGGCGCGGTCAACCGCCCGCTGTCCGTCGAGAGCTATGAGGCCATCAAGGCCGGCATCGTCGACTATCTCAACGAGCGCGACGTGTTCGTCACCCGCGGCATGGCAGGTGCCGACCGCAACCACACGCGTCGACTGCTCGTTGCCTGCGAGCGTGCCAGCCAGGCACTTTTTATTAAGCAGATGCTCGCCCGCCCGCTCGCTCGCGAAATCGCGCGCACCGGCGAGCCGGACTTCTGCGTGCTCGCAGCGCCCGGTTACCAGTGCGACCCCGCCATCAAGGGCCTCAACTCCAGCGCCGCCGTGGTCATCAACTTCCAGGAGCGCGTGATTTTGGTCGCGGGTACCGGCTACTCCGGCGAGATCAAAAAGTCCATCTTCAGCGTTATGAATTACTTGCTGCCCGTCGAGGACGACGTGCTGCCCATGCATTGCTCGGCCAGCATGGATCCCGTCACGCACGAGACTGCCGTGTTCTTTGGCCTGTCCGGCACGGGCAAGACCACGCTTTCGGCCAATCCCACGCGCCTGCTGATCGGCGACGACGAGCACGGTTGGTCCGACATGGGTATCTTCAACATCGAGGGTGGCTGCTACGCAAAATGCGAGGGCCTGGACGCCTTCCACGAGCCCGAGATCTTCAACGCTGTCCGCTTTGGCGCCATTTGCGAAAACGTGGTGCTCGATGAGAACCGCAAACCCAACTACGACGACATCTCGATCACGCACAACACGCGCGTGGCCTATCCCGTGGAGCACATTCCTAACGCGTGGACTAAGGGCATGGGCACCACTCCGAGTGTCGTGCTGTTCCTGACTTGCGACGCTTTTGGCGTGCTGCCGCCCATCTCACGCCTGACGGCCGATGCCGCTATGTACCACTTTGTGACGGGCTTTACGGCTAAGATTCCCGGCACCGAGGTCGGCGTCACCGAGCCCACGCCCACGTTCTCTTCGCTGTTCGGCGAGCCGTTTATGCCGCTCGACCCCATGGTTTACGCCAAGATGCTTGGCGAGCGCATTGCCGACGGCCGCACGCGCGTGTACCTGGTCAACACCGGCTGGATTGGCGGCGGCTACGGCGTGGGCCATCGCATCGAGCTTGCCTACACGCGCTCGCTGGTCGCGTGCGCCCTCGACGGCACCATCGAGGACAGCGAGTTCGTGCACGACGACATCTTTAACGTCGACATTCCCACGACGTGCCACGGCGTGCCCGATGGCATCCTGGTGCCGCGCCAATACTGGCAGAGCACCGCGCGCTATGACGAGGCCGCGCACAACCTGGCAGTGATGTTCGAGGAGAACTTCGAGAAGAAGTACTCGCACCTGCCCGAGTCCGTCAAAGCCGCCGGCCCGCACGCTCAAGTACACGCCGACGCCCGTCATCGCGGCCGCGGGTTGCTGGGACTTCGCCACTAGCTTCGCCGTGAGTCCATATCCACCACAAAGGGGACAGGCGCCTTTGTGGTGGTTTTGCTCGCGTGGATGACTCGGGTTACAATACGCCTGACATATCGTCCCCTTCTCCGGATGGGGACAGCGCAAGCGTTCTTGTGACGGCACCGTAGGACTTTGAAGGTGGCCGTCGTGAGGGCGCTTTTTGTTTAGGCGCCCTCACTCGGGTGCGCATAATGAAGGGAGAGCGTATGAAGAGCTTTATTGCCGAGGATTCATTCTGGGAGCTGTTTCCGCAGGCAGCGGTCGGTGTTGTGGTCGTGGAGGGCATGAAGCCCACGGCTCAGATTCCTCAAGAGGACGTGGATGCGATTGCGGCGTTGCTCGACCGCGCCAATATCGATGCGGAGCGTCATCTGACCAGCGACACTATCAGCGAGAACGCGCCGGTTAAGGCATGGCGCGAGGCGTATCGCCTGTTCAAGACCAAGAAGGGCGCGCGTTGCTCAGTTGAGAACCTGCTCAAGCGCGTGCTCAAAGGCAAGCCGGTCGGCCACATCACACCGGCGGTGGATATCTACAACACGATTTCGTTGACTTATGCGCTGCCCGTTGGCGGCGAGGACCTGCATGCGATTGAGGGAGATCTTCGCTTGAAGGTGACCGATGGTGGCGATGCGTTCTTGCCGCTTGGCGAGGAAGCGGATGACCCGACGCTGCCCGGCGAGCTGGCCTACATCGACGATGCGGGCGCCGTGTGCCGCTGCTGGAACTGGCGCGACGGCGTTCGAACGGCTCTGTCCGACGATTCGGCCGACGCGTTTTTGGCGATTGAGTGCGTGGAGCCCGAGCGGATGGGGGATTGCCAGGCTGCGATCGATCGCTTAGCCGAGCTGCTTGAGCGCTATCTGGGAGCGACGGTTGTCATTAAGACGCTTGTGACCCGCGACAATCCTTGCGTGGAACTGTAGCGGCGCCTAGAACCTATTGATGCCCCAAACCACCACAAAGGTGCCTGTCCCCTTTGTGGTGGTTTTTATGTTGATGGGTTAACAAATGGGGTATTTGGGTACGGGTGTCGCCTTATGCGACTAAGATGTTTACCCGTTAGCATTATGCAAGCGAAAGGCGGTCGTCTCCCATGCAGCAGAGCGACGAGACACGTTTCGAGGACTTTGTCGGACTGATCAGCGGACTCTACAAGGAGATCCAGCGCATTAAGACGTCTGAGGGCGCAAGGCTGGGTCTCAAGGGCTCCGACGTTATGTGCCTGTACTATCTTGAGCGCAGCAAGGACGGCCTGACTGGCGCCGACCTGGCTCGCATGGCAGGCGTGACCCGCGCCGCCGTCTCGCGTACGCTGGCGCATCTGGAGGAGGGTGGCTACGTCGAGGTCGATGATTCGGGCGATGCCGCCGTTAAGTATCGTGCTCCGGTGCGCCTGACCGCTCTGGGCGGCGAGAGCATGAGCGAGGCGGACCGCATCATTCGCGAGGTGCTCGATACCACCGGTAAGGCTATGGGTGTGGAGCAGCGCGAGCAGATGTATGCGTCGCTGCGCACGATTCTCAACACCCTGCGCGAGATCTAAGGCCGCCAAGGCATTTGCTTCCAATTAACAACTGCATAGTCCCGTTTGAGTGCGTATGCCGTGCCGGGGCATTGCTGTCAAAATTCCCCGCGAGAGGTCCGCGAAAGAAAGGATTCGCTATGTCCATTCGTATTATTACCGATTCCGCGAGCGATATGTCGCCGGCTGAGCACCCCGCTCTGCGTGTTCTGCCGCTGTCCGTCACCTTTGGCACCGATGTGTACATGGATGGCGTCGACATCGATCACCAGCGCTTTTACGAGATGCTCGTGGAGCGCGATGAGCTGCCCAAGACCGGCCAGGTCAACCCGTACGCGTTTTCGCAGGCTATTGCCGAGGCGCGTGAGGCCGGCGACGAGGCAGTGATTATTACCGTTGGCGCCAAGCTTTCGGGCACCAATCAGAGTGCCCGTACCGCACTTGCCGAGGCGCCGGGCGGCGACGTGTTCGTGGTAGATAGCAACAACGTCACCCTGGGCGAGCGCGTGCTGGTCGAGTATGCGCTGCGCTTGGTGGACGAGGGCCGTAGCGCGGCCCAGATCGCGGCGGCCGTCGAGGCCGTGCGCGACCGTGTGGTGGTTATCGGTCTGCTCGAGACGCTGGAGTACTTGGTGCGCGGCGGTCGTCTGTCTGCTGCGGCCGGCGCCGTGGGCACGCTGCTCAACGTAAAGCCTGTGGTGGCTGTCGAGGACGGTCTGATCGTGCAGCTGGGCAAGGCGCGCGGTTCCAAGAACGGCCGCAACCTGCTGAACCAAAAGGTCGAAAAGGCGGGCGGCATCGACTTTTCCATGCCGCTGGCGCTCGGCTATACGGGTCTTTCGGATGCGGTGCTCAAGAAGTATATCGAGGACAGTGCCGCGTTGTGGGCCGGCCATGCCGAGGGTGAGCTGCCCATCCACACTATCGGCGCCACCATCGGCACCCACGTGGGCCCCGGCGCTGTAGCCGTAGCCTTCTTCCGCCCCGCCAACTAGCTTTCCGGTCAAAACCACCACAAAGGGGACAGGTACCTTTGTGGTGGTTTATGCTGGGTTCGGTTGAAAGGAGCACGCAATGGCGTCTGAGGGCTTTTTTGAACGGGTGTACGAGGTGGTCGAGCAGATCCCCGAGGGGATGGTCGCCACGTATGGTCAGGTGGCGCTGCTTGCCGGTCGACCACGAAGTGCGCGGTATGTGGGGTATGCCCTGCATAGCAATCCGCGCCCCGGCGAGATTCCCTGTCACCGCGTGGTGTTTGCCGACGGGCGCATATGCGAGGGTTTTGCTTTTGGCGGTCCCGATGCTCAACGTGAGCTTTTGCTAGGGGAGGGTGTGGCGTTTAAGGACGACATGCACGTCGACCTGGCCGTCTGTCGTTGGCCTGCCGGACTCTAACAGCTCTGCCGTGGTCAAAACCACCACAAAGGTGCCTGTCCCCTTTGTGGGGGTTTTCCGTTGCAGGTTTACCTGGGCTAACTTATGGAGAAGGTGTGGCGGAGCATATTGACGCTAGAAAGTAAACCACGGTGAACTATATTGTATTCAGCAACGGAGCAGGCAATAGGCGATGAAAAAGCCTGCCCTGTTGAGTTTGATTCGCATTCCTCCCCTCTGTGCGATTCAACGGTGTACTTCGGGAACAGGCCCGCTGGCAACTAACTGCCGGCGGGCCTGTTCCTGTTTGTCGGGGGAGTGCGATGGGCGGAGCCGAACAGGTCGGGCATCAAAAAAGGCGGACGCCGTAGCGCCCGCCCTAAAGCAATCGAAAGCTCAAGCCAGCAGATCGGTCTAGTACACCATGCCCATGGCGTCCTGAACCTCTGCCAGGGTCTGATCGGCGATCTCGTTGGCGCGACGGTTGCCCTCGTGCAGGACGTCCTTTACATAGTCCAGATCGTTCTCGTAGCGCTGACGGCGCTCGCGGATCGGCGCGAAGTACTCGTTGACGGCCTCGGTCACGTACTTCTTGAGCTGGCCGGAGCCGCCCATGCCGATCTCCTCGGCAATCTCGACCTCGGAGCGACCGGTGCAGATGGCGGCGGTCGAAAGCAGGCCGGACACGCCGGGGCGGTTCTCGGGATCGAACGTGATCATGCGCTCGGAGTCGGTCTGGCTCTTCTTGATGCGTTTGGCCGTCTCCTCGGCGGTCATCGAAATATTGATGGCGTTGCCGTAGCTCTTGCTCATCTTGCGGCCGTCCAGGCCGGGCAGCAGCGGGGTCTCGGACAGCAGCGCCTCGACCTCGGGGAACACCTTGCCGTAGCGGTTGTTAAAGCGGCGGGCGATGGTGCGGGTGAGCTCGATGTGCGGCAGCTGGTCGCGACCGACCGGCACCACGTTGCCCTTGCAGAACAGGATGTCGCAGGCCTGGTGCACCGGGTAGGTGAGCAGGAGGCCGGTAAGCTCGTGGCCCGAGGCCTCCATCTCGGCCTTGACCGTGGGGTTGCGCGCCAGCTCGGCCTCGGACACCAGCGACAGGAACGGCAGCATGAGCTGGTTGGCGGCGGGCACGGCGGAGTGCGCGTAGATCATGGTCTTGTCGGGGTCGATGCCGCAGGCAAGGTAGTCCATGACCATGTTGTACACGTTGTCCTGGATGTGCTCGGTGGTGTCGCGGTCAGTGATGACCTGGTAGTCGGCGATGAGCACGTTGGTCTTGGCGCCCATGTCCTGCAGCTCAACACGGCCCTTGAGGGTACCAAAGTAGTGACCCAGGTGCAGACGGCCGGTGGGGCGGTCGCCGGTAAGCATAGTGAACTTCTCGGGCGTCTTGGCCAGGCCCTCGCGAATGGCGTTGCTCTTTTGCAGCGCGACTTCGTAGCTGTTCTCGTTTGGCATGATTGCTCCTAACGTTCGTTCGCAGGTTTTGATGATAGCATGTTTATTGAGAGGGGTGGGCGTGAGTGGGTGAGGGACTGCCAGGGGCCGGCTTTCAAGTCCGCCGCGGCGTTCGCGCGAACGGTTGCCAACGCCTTGGCACATCCTCGGCAGCTTGCCCTAGAGCTTGTGGTGGCGCTCTTCTTTGCGCTCCTCGGCTGCCTGCTCCTCCTGCTTAAAAGCGGGGTCATCGGGGGTGACGAGCTCGTCCTCGTGCGTGCGCTTGTTGTAATGGTGGCGCAGCACGGGCTCAAACAGATGCAGATGCTTGGCAAAGGCCGCCGAGCCAATGGCGAGCACGGTAAAGATGAGCACACGCATGGGCACCTCGACCTGGTTAATCGCGGCGGCGCCGGCCGAAAGCATGATGCACCAGGCATAGATGAGCAGCGCGGCCTGTTTTTGGTTGTAGCCTTCTTGGATCAGGCGGTGGTGGATGTGGCCCTTGTCGGCCTGCCCGATGCTAATGTGGGCGCGCTTGCGGCGCACAATGGCGCTAAACGTGTCGATGATGGGCACGCCGGCAACGATGAGCGGGATGATAAGCGAGGTGAGTGCGGCGGTGCGGCTCACGTTGAGCAGCGAGATGGAGCCCAGCGCAAAGCCCAGAAGCAGCGACCCCGAGTCGCCCAAGAAGATGCTTGCGGGGTTGAAGTTGTAGCGCAAAAAGGCCAGACAGGCGCCAAAGAGCGCAATGGAGAGCGCGGCGGCGTCGATGCGGCCCGAGAGAACGGCCATCGAAAACATGGTGAACGACGCGATGCCGCAGATGCCCGTGGCCAAGCCGTCGAGGCCGTCGATGAGGTTAATGATGTTGGTGAATGCCACCAGATAGATTACGGTGATGGGGTAGGCGAGCCATCCGAGCATGATCTCGCCGGGGGCAAACGGGTTGACGATGACGCCGATTTTTAGGCCGCCGATACAGGCGATAAGCGCGGCGAGGACTTGTCCGGCCAGCTTTTGCTTGGGCGTGAGCTGGAAGACGTCGTCGATAGCGCCGGTCGCAAAGATGACGGTAAAGGAGAGCGCCAGCATGGGGTAGCTGATGTGCAGACGGGGGTGGGGCACCAAAACGGGCGGCCAACCCAGGTACCAGGTGCCTAGGATTTGCACAGTGCAGGCGACGACCAGGCCCAAAAACACCGCCGTTCCGCCCAAACGCGGGATGGGCTTGGTGTTGATGCGGCGCTTAGAAGGATAGTCGACGGCATCGAGCTTAATTGCCAAGCGCTTGACCAGGGGCACCGCGAGGAAGGTCGTGATAAAGGCCGCCGCTGCCACGCATAGGTACGGTATGTAGCTCGGGGATGAAGCCATGAATCTAAAAACCGCCAAGCGTCGAAGGAAAAGGTCAGAAGAACGCCATGCGCAAAGGGCATAGCCGAACCATAATACTCGACCAAGGGGGGTACATGGAATTGCACGCAGCGATAATCACGCGCTTACCAGATATTGGGATGTTGTCGATGGCTTGTCGGGATGCCGGCGGGAATCCATATGGACTGTAATGGTGATTTTCGGCAAAAGAAAACCACCCCCCACGTTACGAAAATGAACCCACCTAAAACAGGTGGGTGCCCTCATCGACTGTTCCAGCGTCCTTAACAACGAAGGATACCTGTACTAGGTACGACTGTGTGGGCTCCCTAAATAAACGCGACGGTTCACCCAGTTGCTCCGCGAGGGGCGGAATACCTACATCATAAAGCGGCACTTTATCGATTCCAGTCTTGACATTACAAAAATCGTGTCGGACGATTACGGCGCCTTGGGCTCGAGCCGTCTGTGGGGTTGATCCCTTTACGTTTGAGCTGCTGAATCGTTGTTTTGGAGCATGGTTTTATGCCGACGTCGTTGACCGAACTTTTTTCGCCCGCCTGCCATTTGTGTCCGCGCCGTTGCGGTGCGGCGCGCGATGAGGGCGCGCACGGCGTCTGCGGTGCTAACGACACGCTCAAGGTGGCCCGCGCCGCGCTTCATATGTGGGAGGAGCCGCCTATCTCGGGCGAGGCCGGTTCGGGCACGATCTTCTTTAGCGGCTGCTCGCTCAAATGTATCTACTGCCAGAACCACGAGATCTCGACCGGCAATTTTGGCCTTGAGATTTCGCCTGAGCGCCTGGTCGAGATTATGCTGGAACTGCAGGACCAGGGTGCCAACAACATCAATTTGGTGACGGCGACGCACTATGCGCACCTGTTGCCTGCCGCGATTGCCGCGGCACGGGCGCGCGGACTGGTTATCCCAATCGTCTACAACACGAGTGGTTACGAGCGCGCGAGTGCCGTGGCGGCGCTGGGCGACCTGGTCGATGTGTGGCTCACCGACTTTAAATATGCCGATGCCGGGCTTGCGCAGTCGCTCTCCCATATAAAGGATTACCCGCGTGTGGCCGTGTCGGGTCTGGCCCAGATGGCGCGCGAGATCGAGCGCCGCGGGGGAGAGTTGGTGGACGAGGACGGGCTTATGAAGCGTGGCATGATCGTGCGTCACCTGGTGCTTCCGGGGCATGCAGACGATTCGTGTCGCGTGCTGGACCTGGTGTGGCAGACGGTGGGCGACGTGCCGATCTCGGTTATGAACCAGTACACGCCCAATGCGCTCATGCGCGAGCAGGGCGGCGACCTGGCACGCGCCGTGACGCGTGAGGAGTACGAGCAGGTGCTCGACCATGCCGACGACCTGGGTTTTACGACGATGTTCTGGCAAGAGGGCGGCGCGGTAGACGAGAGCTTCACCCCGGCCTTCGACACCACCGGTGTTCTTACCAGCGCAAAGTAGTGCGTTCGTCGATGATTTTTCTGGGACGGGGATAAAAAATCATCGAGAGGATCGCCTGTTCGAAAAGTTGCCAAAATAGCCGCGCCCCAAAAAGACTGGTTATTGGGCGTTGACAGTTGGCGAGCCGTAGGTAAAATATCGACTTGTCCTGGGGACGTAGCTCAGTTGGGAGAGCGCTGCCGTCGCATGGCAGAGGCCGAGGGTTCGACTCCCTTCGTCTCCACCCTTGGATTTGATAAGCCGCTGACATTGTGTCGGCGGCTTTTTTTAAAAGAAAGGGCTATACCATGGCCGAGCTTGAGTCCCAACCATTGTCCGACGAGGAGCGCGCTGAGTTGGAAGAGCTCCGCGCTGAGAAGGCCCGCCGCGAGGCTCGGGAAGAGGCCCGTCGCGAGCGTGAGGAGCTGGCTGCCCTGCGCGCCGAGCGTGCGAAGGCCGAGGAGGTCGCCTCGAACGCCGCATCCGAGCGCAAGCCCGCGCCCGCACCCAAGCCCGCTGCTGCGAAGCCTGCACCTGCCGCGCCCAAACCTCAGCCTAAAAAGGCCGCTCGTCCCAAGTCCGTCGAGCCCAAGCCGAGCCGTGACGAGATGACCTTTGCCCAGCGCATGGTTACCTCCAAGGAACCTACGGGCGAGAACGAGATCCCTGGCATGGCGCCGGCTCAAAAAATCATCATTGTCCTTGCCCTCATCGCGTTTGTCATCTTTATGGGCTACACGATCCTGACCAGCATGGGCCTGCTCTAACCTATTTGCATCGGGCGTTATGTCCGCATCCTCTGCTCTCGTCTAACCCTCAAATTCTGTACCACACATCCGAAAGGTCGCCCCATGGCTTTGACCGACATCTCGCATCCCACCGACATTGCAATGCTCACCGATCTGTACGAGCTCACTATGGCCCAGGGCCTGTGGGAGAGCGGCAAGGCCAATGAGCAGGGTTGTTTTACCGCGTTTTACCGCGACCATCCCTTTGGCAGCGCCTATGCCGTCATGTGCGGCACCGCCGAGCTGCCCGAGCTGGTCGAGAACCTGCGCTTTACGCCCGAGGATATCGACTACCTCGCATCGCTTGAGGCCCCGGCCGGCGGCGCGATGTTTAAGTCCGCATTCCTCGACTATCTGCGCGATTTTCGTGCGCATGTAAACATCGACGCCGTGCCCGAGGGCGAGCTCGTCTTTCCGCGCGAGCCCATGGTGCGCGTCACCGGCCCCGCGCTGGAGTGCCAGCTGCTCGAGACGGCGCTGCTCAACATCGTCGGGTTCCAGACGCTTGTCGCCACCAAGACGGCGCGCGTGGTGCTCGCCGCTGACGGTCGCCCCGTGGCCGAGTTTGGCCTGCGCCGAGCCCAGGGTCCCGATGGCGGCCTGGCCGTTGCGCGCGCGAGCTACGTCGCCGGCTGCTCCTCTACGTCCAATGTGCTCGCCGGCCGCCGCTACGGTATTCCCGTCTTTGGCACGCATGCGCACAGCTGGGTGATGAGCTTCGATTCCGAGCTCGAGGCCTTCCGCGCCTTTGCCAAGTCGAGCCCCAAGAACTGCACGCTGCTCATCGACACCTATGACGTGCGCGAGGGCTGCGAGCATGCCATTACGGTTGCCAAGGAGATGGAGGCGGTGGGCGAGCGCCTGTCGGCTATTCGCATCGACTCCGGCGACCTTGCCAAGCTCTCCAAGTATGTTCGCGGTCGTTTTGATGCCGAGGGCCTGCCCTATGTGGGTATCTCGGTGTCCAACGACCTGGACGAGTACACGATTCAGTCGCTGCTCGACCAGGGCGCGCCCATCGATAGCTTTGGCGTGGGTACCAAGCTCGCGACCTGCTACGACCAGCCGGCGCTGGGCGGCGTGTACAAGCTTTCCGCCCGCCGTGCGAGCGAGGCCGACCCGTGGACGCCGGTGGTCAAGCTCTCCGAGCAGCCCTATAAGCGCACGATCCCGGGCGTACAGCGCGTGCGCCGTTATTACGACGGCTTTGGCGGCCCGGTCTGCGACATGATCTACGACGAGGACCATCTGGCGGGGGAGGGCGCCGCGCGCGGCAATACCCTCGTGGCCGTGAATGATGCCGCCCTGGTGACCGACGTGTCCGAACTTGAGTATCGTGAGCTGCTGGTGCCGATCGTGCGCGACGGCAGTGCGGTGGCTCCGCGTGAGAGCATCCAGGACGCGCGCGAGCGCTGTGTTTGGGCGCTCGATCATCTGGACGCAGCTTTCAAGCGCTTCCTGTACCCGCAGACCTATGTGGTGGGCATGGAGCAGGGCCTGGCTCAGGTGCGCGACGAGCTCGTGCGCAAGAATATGGCCGCGGCCTCGGCTTTCCCCTGGGCAAAATGATTCCTTGGACGGTAGGGGCGAGTCACGCTCCCTTGGCCGCCAGCTCGGCCGTTCGCTGAACAGTTGATTGGTTTGACGTATGACGACTTCTTATAAAACGATGGCGGTAAAGATCGGTTCGTCCACGGTGGTGGGCGCCGATGGCAAGGTCAACCGCGCCTTTATCGGCGGACTTGCCGATCAAGCCGCAGCGCTGCGCAAGCTCGGCTGGCGTCTGGTCGTGGTGAGCTCGGGCGCTATCGCCTGTGGCTATCCCGTGTTGGGCTTCGACCGCAAGCCGGTCGGCGACCTTCCGAGCCTGCAGGCCTGCGCCTCGGCTGGTCAGTGCATCATCTCGTCGGCCTACGACGAGGAGTTCCATGCGCGCGACCTGCTCACCTCGCTCGTGCTGCTCACGCGTCACGACACGGCGCGTCGCACGTCCTACCTGCACGCGCGCGACGCCCTGCTGCGTCTGGTGGAGCTGGGCGTGGTGCCGGTCGTCAACGAGAACGACACCGTTACCGTCGACGAGATCAAGTTTGGCGACAACGACACGCTGGCGGCGCTCGTGAGCTGCCTGGTTTCCGCCGACCTGTGCGTGACGCTGTCCGACATCGACGGCCTCTACACCGCCAATCCGCACGAGGATCCGACGGCCGAGTTTGTCCCGGTCGTGCATAAGATCGATGCCAAGATCATTGCCTCGGCGGGTGATTCTTCGACCTCGGTGGGTACGGGCGGCATGATCACCAAGATTCGCGCGAGCCGCATCCTGATGACGGCGGGCATTCAGAGCGTGATTTGCTCGGGCGAGGAGCCCGATGCCCTCGTGCGTCTCGCCCGCGGCGAGAGCGTGGGAACCCTGTTCGATCCGCCGGCGGAGCGCCTGGACATCGCACCCCGCAAACTGTGGATCGCGCTGGGCGACAAGGCCCACGGCTCGGTGACGGTTGATGACGGTGCTGCGAAGGCGCTGGTCAGCCGTGGCTCTTCCCTGCTTGCGGTGGGTATTCGCGAGGTCGATGGCGCGTTTGCCGAGGGCGATGTGCTCGATGTGTGCGATCCGAGCGGTATGGTCGTCGCCCGCGGTATCGCCGAGGCCGATTCGGACGTGCTGGAGCTTGCAGCCGGCCGCCGCCAGGACCAGATCGCCAGCAACCGCCTGCTCGCTAACCTGGCCGAGAAGCCGGCGATACACAGGGATAACTTGATCGTATTTGCATAAAGAAAGACAGCGCTGCGGATCGTTTCCCGCAGCGCTGTCTTTCTCGTGCCGGCACTTGGGGACGTTCCTTATGTGCCGGCACTTTGGGACACTCCTTAGCTAGAAGATCCGGCGCAGGTCTCCGCGGTTGAGCGCTTCGTCGAAGAGGTGCTTGAACACCGCGCTGCCGTGCAGGCCGTCGTGCTCGAACTCGTTGGTCACCCAGGCATGCGAGTTGCCCACGCGGCTGAGCGTATCGAGCTGCATGCCCGAATCGACGTACATATCGTCGAAATACACCGCGGCCTGGAGTGGCACCTCGTTGCAGGCTAGGCGCTGCGGGTCGTAGATCTTGTCCCAGCTGGTGTTTTCCATCAGCAGGTCCATGGCGGGCTTAAACGGCATAAGCTCGGGCATCTGCTCAAACATCCACGGGAACATGGCCTCGCCGGTAAACATGAGCGGGCGCGCGAGTGTGTCGAACTCGGCACGATGGGCCTTCTCCTCTGCTGCGGCCCAGCGAATGGGCATGGTGTCGCCGTCGGCGTAGATAAACTCCTGCAGCGTCCAGTACAGCGGGTTTGTACGCGTGTTGGTGCGCTCGAAGGCGCGCATCAAAAAGCTGTCGGATACCGAGGAGCCGCAGCTAAGCGTACCGTCGCCAGTAACAAACGCGTGATCGATAATCCAATGCATTTGCTCAAAGCTCGGCTTCATGCCAAAGTCGCTGCCCATGAGCTGTAGGCGCTCGACCGTCATCGGCGAGCCGTCGGGCAGCACGGGCTTCTGGGCCTCGAGCGCATCGGCCAGGGCTGCCACGCGGTCGACGTCAGCGGGGTAGCGGTCATAATACTGCTGCGTCTTGGCGGCCATGCGCGGGAAGGTGTGCGCGTAGACCTCGCTTGCGCTCGCCGGCACGTGGGGGATGCCGCCGCAGGTAAAGCTTGCCGCTATGCCCTCGGGGAAGAGCGACAGATAGCTCAACGTCAAAAAGCCGCCGTAGCTCTGCCCGAGTGTGACCCAGGGCTTGCCGCCAAAGCCCACCAGGCGCAGGTACTCAAAATCGCGCACGATGGAGCTGGCGAGGTGGCGCTTGAGGAAATCCGCCTGCGAGCGTGCGGCATCGGAGCCGGCCGCCGTCGCGCGCTCGCCCAGTGCGGCAATCGTGCGCCCGTCTACACAGCTGCTGCGCCCGGTGCCGCGCTGGTCGGGCAGGACCACGCGGAAGTGCTTGACGGCCTCCTCGATCCAGCCGTCGCTTGTGGGCGACAGCGGACGCGGGCTCTCGCCGCCGGGGCCGCCCTGCAAAAACAGGAGCAGCGGCAGATCGTCGTTGATGCGGTCGGGCGCGCAAACCATGCGGTAGAAGAGCTTGATGCTCTCGGGCGCGCCGGCGATGGGTGCCGGCATAGCGCCGCGGCGCATGGTGCTGCCGACGGCCAGGAGCATCGGCTCCAGGCCGCGCCAGTCAAGGGGGACGTCGATGCTGTGGTCCTCGACATAAAGGCCGGGGACGTGGTACGAAGTGATGAGGGCCATGTGAGTCTTCCGTTCGTTGCGGTGTTTCGGGTTGACCAATTCTACCGCCGCGGGCGAGGCCATGCGCAAATCGGCTACCATGGTTGCAAACTTCTAGGAGAAAGGGCCGCCCATGTCGGTCGATATAGCCACGTATGTCCACGATCTTGCCGTTGCCGCCAAGGCAGCGTCGGCCTCGCTTGCCACGGCGAGCGATGAGCAGCGTCAGGAGGCCGTGCGCGCCATGGCCGCAGCACTGCGCAACGGTGTCGACTCCATCGTCGCCGCTAACGAGCTCGATATGTCCGCCGCGCGCGATGCGGGCACTTCGGCCGGTCTGCTCGACCGTCTGCTGCTGACGCCTGAGCGCGTCGAGGGCATGGCCGCCGGTTTGGAGAAGCTCGCCGAGCTGCCCGATCCCGTCGGCCGCGTGCTCGACCACCGCGTGCTTGCGAGCGGTGTGGACCTGACCCGCGTGAGCGTGCCGTTGGGCCTGGTCGCCATGGTCTACGAGGCGCGCCCCAACGTGACGGCCGACGCCGCAGGCATCTGCATCCGTACCGGCAACGCCTGCATTCTACGCGGCGGCTCGCTGGCCTATCACTCGTGTGCCATGATCGCCGAGCTGCTGGCCGATGCGCTCGAGGCCAAGGGCTTCCCGCGCGAGGCCGTGTCGATGATCGAGTCCACCGACCGCGAGGCCACCGGCGAGCTCATGAAGCTCCGCGGTATTGTCGACGTACTCATTCCGCGCGGAGGTGCAGGCCTGATCCAGCGCTGCGTGCGCGAGTCGCTTGTGCCGGTGATCGAGACGGGCACGGGCAACTGCCACATCTACGTGCATGAATCCGCCGACTTTGATAAGGCGCTCAACATTATCGTTAATGCCAAGACCCAGCGCGTAGGCGTGTGCAATGCCGCCGAGTCGCTGCTGGTCGACCGTGCTGTGGCCGATGCGTTTTTGCCCGCGGTCGTGACCGTGCTGCATGACCACGGCGTGCTCATTCACGGCGACGAGGCAACCTGCGCCGCATGCGCCGATGCCGGGCTTGTGGAGGGCGATGACTACGTCGCCGCGACTGAGGAGGACTGGGGTCGCGAGTACCTGGCGCTCGAGATGAGCGTGAAGGTCGTGGCAAACGAGGACGAGACCATCGCACACATCAACCGCTACGGCACGATGCACTCCGAGGCCATCGTTGCCGAGGATACGGATGCTTGCGAGCGCTTCCTCGATGCTGTCGATGCCTCGGCCGTGTACTCCAACGCCAGCACTCGCTTCACTGACGGCGGCGAGTTTGGCCTGGGTGCCGAGATCGGCATCTCGACCCAAAAACTCCACGCCCGTGGCCCCTTTGCCGCCGAGGCCCTCACCACCTACAAATACAAGCTCCGCGGCACCGGCCAGGTCCGTCCCTAACGCCCGCGCAAACAAAAACCACCACAAAGGTGCCTGTCCCCTTTGTGGTGGTTTTAGGTGGCGTTGACGGTTAGGCCTGGAAGGTATCTCGGTCGGGGGCGAAGGACTGCATGGCCGCGATGGTGCGGTCAAAGAGCTCGGGGAGCTCCCAGCCCAACATCTCGGCGCCCTGCGAAATCACGTCGCGCGAGCAGCCGGCGGCAAAGCGTTTGTCCTTGAACTTCTTCTTGAGCGACTTGGTCGTAAAGTCCATAACGCTCTTGCTCGGGCGCATGATGACGGCAGCGCCGATCAGGCCGGTGAGCTCATCGCAGGCAAACAGGATCTTTTCCATCTGCAGCTCGGGCTTGGGTAGTGAGGTGTTGAAGTCCGACGTGTGCGTCTGGATGGCGCGAATGAGCTCGGGAGACGCACCTTCGCCCTCAAGAATCTCGGCAGCATAGATGGTGTGGTTAATGGGGTCGTCCTCATGCTCTTCCCAATCCAGGTCGTGCAGCAGACCGACGATGCCCCAAAACTCCTCGTTCTCGGGGTCGAACTCGCGCGCAAAGTAGCGCATAGTGCCCTCGACCGTCTCGCCATGGGTGATATGGAACGGGTCCTTGTTGTGCTCGTTGAGCAGTTCGAACGCGCGGTCGCGGGTGATTCCGGCGGTAAGCGGCTCTGCCATAAGAGACTCCTTGTGCTCGTGGGTATCGATAAGAATGAATACTACTAGAACAAGAAAACCACCACAAAGGTGCCTGTTCCCTTTGTGGTGGTTTTTGGCGCGGATGGGTTAGTTGAGGGCGGCTTGGGCTAGGCGGGCTTCGGCGGCCTCCTCGGTGACGCCAAGGGCCACGGCGAACTCCTCGATGGAGCGGCGTTTGGCCTCCTTGAGTACGCGCATGTAGTAGGAGCTGGGTTTTTTATCAGCTTCCTCGGCCTGGCGGATGCGGTGCATCATGGTCTTTGCCACGCGGACCGTCTCGGGCGCGCCCAGCTTGAGCTGCTGCTTAAAGTGTGTCTCCTCAAGCGAGCTGTTGCGCTCGGTAAAGGTGTCGCACTCCAGCTCGTCATAGTGGCTCAGCAGGTGCTCGGCATCTTGCTGAGAGATGGCGGCGTGCAGACGGTCGGCCTGCGCCACGGGGTACATGAGGATCGTCTGCGCATGTCCCTGCTTGGTTTCGAGCAGCAGCATGGGCTGCGGTGTGTCGTCCCTAAAACCGACGACGGTGCAGACTCCCTGGCCCGGATGAATGACGTGTTGACCGATTGAGAACATGCTACCTCCAACTTATACGAATTTACGTATGTCTAGAATAACACGCTGACGTGCGCAAACCCGTACTTTATGCAGGAAAAGCACACAACTCTGATAGGTAAGAGTATTCGATAACAGACGCAGCTCATTCACACCTTTATGCATTTTCAACGCCTGCATAATCTGCAGGCAGACCGGCATCTTTGAGTGACTCCATACAAGCTGTAGTCATTTTTGTGCATATGCAATATCTATTAGCTTTACCCTGCGACAGTGCCCGTCGCTTGTGATAGAGTGCTACAAACTCTGGCTTTTGCCCTACGAGTGACCAAGAGCTCGGGGGCTTTAACACAAGGAGGATCTATGCCCGAGAAGATTGAAGAGCTGGTACGCGCTGCGCTTGCTGCGGCCCAGGAGGCCGGCGACCTTTCCGCATTTGAACTTGACGATTGCGCTATCGAGCGACCGGCTGACACTTCTCATGGCGAGTGGACCTCTACCATGGCCCTGAAGTCCGCCAAGCTGGCCCACTGCGCCCCGCGCAAGATCGCCGAGGCCATCGTTGCCCATATGCCCGAGGACCCCGCGATCGAGAAGGTCGAGATCGCAGGCCCCGGCTTCATCAACTTCTACCTCTCCGTTGCCGTCAAGAATGCCATCTTTGGCGTGGCTCGCGAGAAGGGTATGGACTTCGCTAAGTCCAACGTCGGTGGTGGCCTGAAGACCCAGGTCGAGTTCGTTTCCGCCAACCCCGTCGGCCCCATGCACATCGGCCACGGCCGCTGGGCCGCGCTGGGCGACTCGCTCTGCCGCGTTATGGATCACGCCGGTTACGACATCCAGCGTGAGTTCTACATCAACGACCACGGCTCTCAGATGAACACCTTCGGCAACTCCATCAGCACGCGCTATATGCAGCTTGCCGACATCATCGCCAAGCAGGGCGTGGATATCGACGAGGCTCACAAGCTGCTGATCGCCGACCGCGACGCCTTTGTTGCCGACGAGAACGACGAGCATCCCGAGACCCATCCGTATCAGGACAACTTTGCCGAGACCCTGGGCAAGGACTCCTACGGCGGCGACTACATCATCGACGAGGCCGCCGAGTTCTGGCGCACCGACGGCGATAAGTGGGTCAACGCCGATCCGCAGGAGCGCATGGAGAGCTTCCGCGAGCGCGGCTATGTAAAGATGGTCGACAACATGCGCGACCTTTGCCATGCCGTTAACTGCGACTTCGATCGTTGGTTCTCCGAGCGCTCGCTGTATGTGAAGGACACCGAGGGCGAGACCGCCGGCACCTCCGCCGTCGACCGCGCTTTTGAGAAGCTCGACAAGATGGGCTATCTCTACACCAAGGACGGCGCCCTGTGGTTCCGCTCCACCGACCTGGGCGATGACAAGGACCGCGTTCTGATCAAGTCCGACGGCGAGTACACCTACTTCGCCTCCGACGTTGCCTATCACTGGGATAAGTTCCAGCGCGTCGACCACGTCATCGACATCTGGGGCGCCGACCACCACGGCTACATCGAGCGCGTCCGCTGCGTCTGCGATGCCTTGGGTTACCCCGGCAAGTTTGAGGTTCTGCTGGGCCAGCTCGTCAACCTGCTGCGCAACGGCAAGCCCGTCCGTATGTCCAAGCGTAAGGGCACCATGGTGACCCTGCAGGAGCTCGTCGACGAGGTCGGCTCCGACGCTGCCCGTTACACCCTCATCTCCAAGAGCTCCAACCAGATGGTCGACTTCGATATTGAGGCCGTCAAGAAGCGCGACAACTCCAACCCGGTGTACTACGTGCAGTACGCTCACGCCCGCGTGTGCTCCATCCTGCGCCGTGCCGCTGACGTTACGCCCGAGCAGGCTGACGAGATGGGCATGAAGGCCGTCGCCGCCAAGGCCATCGGTGAGAACGTCGATTACTCGCTGCTGACCGACCCGACCGAGCTCGCCCTTTCGCGCAAGCTCAACGAGCTCACCGACCTCATCGCCAGCTGCGCTCGCGACCGCGCCCCGTTCCGTCTGACGCACTTTGCTGAGGAACTCGCCGGCGACTTCCACAGCTTCTACGCTGCCTGTCAGGTGCTGCCGAGCGAGGGCCGTCCCGTCGACCCCGAGCTTTCGCGTGCCCGTCTGGCCGCTTGCGATGCCGTCCGTGTGACGCTCGCCCTGGTGCTCACCCTCGTTGGCGTTTCCGCGCCCGAGCAGATGTAAGCTACGGGTCATTTGACCGTACAGACTTGGTTTAACTAAGCCTTGAAAGCCCGATCTCCCACGGAGGTCGGGCTTTTTGCAAACGCCGACGTATTGACGAATTTGGAACTGCTGGAAATACGAAACTATGCCGGTTTACTACGATGAAATGAGAAATTCCAACTACGCCGGCTTTTCGCAAAAAAGTGCAAGGCATCTACCTGCGGTTTTAGTTCAACAAGTTTCGGAGTGGTCGCGGTTGAGCGATTCATCGTAGTAAACCGCCATAGTTTTGGCGGAGGCAGTCAGATTTGTGGGTGTTAAACCAAAGAGTGCCCCTTTTGACTAGTCGTTTAAGAGCGTTCCCAATGACTAAGTTGCAGGTGGCGGCGGTTGTGTTACACTAACGCTGCGTATATGACGCAATCATCTCGATACAGATCAATGATGTCCGTCGTTTTGAACGGAACTAGACTGTTTAGCCGCCCTGAAGGTTTATGCAGGGAGCATGTGATCACAGGGCTTGAAAAGAAAGTTGAGCAAACACTGTGTCTGATCAACAGCAAGAAAACGAAATAACGACGACGCAAGCCGCTCCCGCTGCACCGGTTGCGTCGGACCAGGTCGCGGCGCCCGCGCAAGCCTCGGCTCCTGAGACGCCTAAGGCTGCTTCGACGCCTACGCCTTCAGCGGCTGAGAAGGCCGTGCGTGCAACTGGTGAGGAGGCTGCTCCGGCAAAGCCCAAGCGTACGCGCCGCACGGCCAAGTCTGCTGCTGACGGCGAGGAGGTCACCAAGCCCAAGCGCCGTACCACGCGCACGACGCGCGTCAAGCGCACCGTTGCAGCTGACTCCTCGGAGCCGATTTCCGATGAGGTCGCGCAGGCGCGTGCGTTGGCGCAGATTAGCGAGGCTCAGGTGGTGCGCGCCCGCCGTCGTGCTGCCGAGCGCGAGGCCGCGGCTCTGACCGAGCTTGCAGCTCCGTCTGTGCCCGAGACGCCTGCCGCCGACCAGCCGACCGAGAAGCCGGCACCGCGCACACGCCGTCGCACGGCTGCTAAGGCCGAGCAGGTTGCCGATCAGGTAACCCTCGAGCTCACCGAGGCTTCGGTTCGTTCCGCGGCAGGGGAGGGCGCATCGCCTGCTGAGTCCGCTGCGCCTGTCGAGGCCAGCGAAGTTCCCGTTGTCGATCCGGCTTTGCGCCCGCACCGTCGCGGTCGCAAGCCCAAGGCCTTCGTCGAGGCAGAGAAGGCCGCAGCCGCAGCTGCAGCCGCTCGGGATGCTGCGGCGACCGCCGAGTCTGCAACCGCTGCCGATGCACCCGTCCAGGATGCTACGACTTCCGAGGCCGCTCCCGCCGATGTCGAGCCCGCCGACGTCCGTCCTGGTCGCAGCCATCGTACTGCTGCTAAGCGCACGTCCAAGGCCAAGACTGCCAAGAAGGGTGCGTCCGAGGATTCCGCCGAGACGACCGCCGATGCATCGACTGATGCCGCCGAGCCCCAAGACGTCGAACAGTCTGCGTCCGAGAAGCCCAAGCGCGGTCGTAAGAAGTCCGCTAAGGCCAAGGCGTCCGAGCAGCAGGCCGAGGCCGAGCTGCAGGGCGATTCCAAGGCCGAGGCCAGCGATGATACTGCGGCTAACGCCGATGCCGCCGCAACCGATGGCGCCGCGCCCGCCGAGGCCGAAGACGGCGCTCGCCCCAACCGTCGCCAGCACAAGCGCAACGACGAGCGCAACGAGCGCAAGGACGAGCGCAACAACGACCGCCGCAACCGCCAGCGCGATCGCAAGCAGCGCAACAAGGAGCGTAATGCCGCTCCCACCGAGCCCACGCTTTCGCGCGAGGAGCTCGCGGCCATGAAGGTCGCCGAGCTGCGCGAGAAGGCCAAGGAGTTCGAGATTGAGACGACCGGCAAGAAGAAAGCCGAGCTCGTCGAGGAGATCTACGTCACCGCCGCGAAGGCCGAGGGCTTCCGCGACATCAAGGGCATCCTGCAGATTCGTCCGGACAGCTCCGGTATCATCCATGCCCATGGCTACATGAAGTCCAACGACGACGCCTTCGTGCCCGCCTACCTCATCCGCTCCGCGCGTCTGCGCACGGGCGACGTCATCGAGGGCTCGCTTCGTCCTTCGCGCGGCGGCGACAAGCGCGCCGGCCTCGCCAAAATCACGACCGTCAACGGTCTAGACCCCGAGCAGATTCGCAACCGCCCCAAGTTCGGTGACCTCACCCCGGTCTATCCCAACGAGCCGCTGCGCATGGAGCATGGCAAGGACTCCATTACCGGTCGCGCCATCGACATCGTGTCGCCGATTGGCAAGGGTCAGCGTGGCTTGATCGTGTCCCCGCCCAAGGCCGGCAAGACCACAATCCTCAAGAAGATCTGCCAGTCTATCTCGATTAACAACCCCGAGGTGCACCTCATCTGCCTGCTCGTCGACGAGCGCCCCGAAGAGGTTACCGATATGCAGCGTTCCATCAAGGGCGAGGTTGTGGCGTCGACCTTCGATATGCCCGCCGACAACCACACTCGTGTGGCAGAGCTCGTCATCGAGCGCGCCAAGCGCATCGTGGAGCTGGGCGGCGATGTCGTGGTGGTGCTCGACTCCATCACGCGTCTTGCCCGCGCCTACAACTTGGCGGCGCCCGCCTCAGGCCGCATCCTTTCGGGCGGCGTCGATTCGGCGGCACTGTATCCGCCCAAGCGCTTCCTGGGCGCAGCCCGCAATATCGAGAACGGTGGCTCGCTCACCATCCTGGCCTCTGCCCTCATCGACACCGGCTCCAAGATGGACGAGGTCATCTTTGAGGAGTTCAAGGGCACCGGCAACATGGAGCTCAAGCTCGACCGCGACCTGGCCGACCGCCGCATCTTCCCGGCTATCGACCCCGTTGCCTCCGGTACGCGTAACGAGGACCTGTTGGTTGACGAGCAGATGCGTCCGTTTGTCTTTGGCCTGCGTCGCATTCTTGCCGGCATGAACAACACCGAGCGCGCAGCTGCGTCGTTTATCAAGGGTCTTAAGGGCACCAACACCAACCAGGAGTTCCTGGTGCGTTCGGCCAAAAAGCACAGCGACTACGAGCAGACGTTCTAGGTTGTCATCCACACGCAGCGATAGTCATCAATGCAATAAAGGGTCGGGCTTTGAGCCTCGGCCCTTTTCTATATCGCCGCTCCGCGCTTATTTTTGACCATAAGACTGGCAAGCAGCAGGTTTCCCGTTTCAATCCGACATCGTCGCTTGCAATCGACAGGGCGGTTTCGCATAATAGCTTTTAAGCTTCGCGACGGATAACGCAGATGAAACGAACCATATACCGTTGCTTTGGGGCATAGCCCCGCTTCATCTTCTCTCGCGCAGCCAACTGAATGATGCGATTTGGGTGCTGGAAGATGGGGAGAGCTCATGGCTTCTTCTGATGCAACACAACGAGCAGTCCTTGCCGGACTTTCGTGCGGGATCGGCCTTGCCGCTCCCGTGGTTATGTATGCCGCGACGCTGCCGTTTTCGTCTGTGAACGAGACGGTCGTGGCGGGTGCGGTTCCCTTCGCCGTGGGCGCGGTGGCGGGCGTGGGCATCTATGCCGCCTCGCTGGGTATCTCCGAGTATCGTGCGCAGCGTGAAGAGCGTCTGTTCCAGCCCGATGCCATGGGCGGTGCCGCCAATCTCAATCAGCATCAAAGCGAGTTCAAGACCGCCTCGATTTCAGCTCAGCAGCAGGATGCGACTCCTTACGCTGCGGCTTCTGATTCTCAGGCTCAGGCGGAGCAGTCTACCTCGGCATTCCTTTCCGGCCTGACTGGTGCGTTCCAGCGCCGTCATGCCGATGATGGTGTCCCTACCATCGCTCGAGCCGCAGATGCTATGGACGAGGACGAGGCTTGGTCCATGATCGACAGCATGCTTGACGACGATTCGCCGGTGAGCTGCGACCCTGCACACTCGCGCGACGTCTATCAAGTCGCCATCGACGAGCTCACCAACGGCGGGCAGACCGGCTCCTTCAATCGCGACGACATCGCCGCCGCGGCACGCGCCGTGTCTGGCTCCCAGGCCGCCCCTGCGGGCAGCACGGCGGCTTTCGTGGCACTCGTCGCCAACGCGGCAGCCAATAACGCCTACAGCGCTACCTCGGCGGACGCGAACGCTTCTGCCGACAATTCGTACGTTGATGAAGCCATGGCCGCGGACGAGGAGGCCGTTGCCGCCCGCCGTGCCGCCGAAAGCTCGCTGTGGGGCGCTCCTGCCCAGCAGCAGGCGGCTGAGGCTGCGCCGTACAACGCAAACCTCGCCAGCATGCCTATCATCTCCGGTGCCGCGGATATCGATTTCGATGACCTCGATGAGCCTGCAGCCATCACCGCATCGATTGATGCCCAAGATCGCATCGACACCGGCGACCTTCCGGATGCCTCACTCGAGGTTGATGTCCCCATGGCTGATTACTCGGGCCACGAGGACATGTGGGCCGCCGCCACCGCGATTCTGGATGAGATTGACGAGCCTGCTCCTGTTGCAGCCCCCGCTCCCGTCGCTGCCCCTCAGCCTGCTGCCCCCGCCTATGTCGGCCGTCACAGCGCTGTGTTCCCCGAGGATACTGCCCGTATCTCGCGCGAGAGCATCGAGCGGGCCGAGGCTATTGCCGCCGGCATTATGGAAAACCGTCGTCACGAGCGCGTCAATCAGATCCTCGAGGAGGAGATCGAGCGCCTGCAGTCCTCTACCGCCAAGCGTACGGGCCGTGCCTACCTGAGCGTTATCGAGGGCGGTACCGCCAGCTTCGCGCCGCTCCGCGCGGAGGCATAACTTCTGCATGGTTAAGATCAATCGAAAATGGGCGGTCGTGACCTGCCTGATGGCGCTCTTGATCTGGGGCAATTCGCTGGTTCCCGGCTCGGGGTCGGGCTCGCTGAGCCTAACGGTCATGGAAGCTATCCGCGGTTTCCTGCACGGCGTGGGACTTCCATATGAATGGGTGACCAACTTTGTTGTTCGCAAGTGCGCGCATTTTACCGAGTATATGGTGCTCGGCATCTTGGCAACGCACGCCTTTGATTTTGAGGGCCGGCGCACCTTTGACGTGCTGCTGCCCACGGCGGTGTTCCTGCTGCTGATTCCTTCGATCGACGAGACGATTCAGCTCTTTGTGCCGGGACGCGCCGGCATGATCACCGATGTGATGATCGACTGCTGTGGAGCGGCAACGGGCGTTGTGCTCCGATATCTACTACGATCGCTCATATGTGCCAAAAAGGCCGCCTAGGACGTATGCTTGGTGCTAGGCGGCCTTTTTTATTAGAGGGCTTATATAGGGCGTGGTGGCGTCGTTCCGTAGGTTGGATTTGCCGGGCGCGCCACGCCCTGTGGGTGCGTCTGTTACTGAAGCGCCTGCGCGCCCAGAGCCAGGCAGCCCATGATGCCCTGCTTGCCCTCAAGGCTGTTGTTGACAATATAGGTATCGATGTCGTTGACCTCGGGCGTGACGATATAACCGTTGAGCATCTCGGCGCACTTCTTGCGCGCGAGCGGCACGATGGGGGTGTGGTCGGCCACGCCGCCACCGATGATGATCTTTTGCGGCGCGTAGCACAGCGTGTAGGTCATGAGCGCCTGTGCCAGATAGCCTGCGAGCAGGTCCATGGCCTCCGGGTCATCGGCCATGTCTCCGGCGCTCTTGCCATCCCAGCGCTTTTTAACGCCGGGGCCGGCGATGAGACCCTCGAGGCAATTGTCGTGGAAGGGGCAGGCGCTGTGCTCGCCAATGGTGTCGCGCGGGTCGCGCGTGACCAGGATGTGGCCGGCCTCGGGATGCATCATGCCGTGTACGAGCTTACCGCCCGAGAGCACGCCGGCGCCCACGCCGGTACCGATGGTCAGGTAGACCACGTCCGTGAGGCCCTGGGCGCAACCAAAGGTGACCTCGCCCAGGCAGGCGACGTTGACGTCGGTATCGTAGCCGCAGGGGATATTGAGCTCGTTTTGGATAGTGCCCAGCAGATCAAAGTAGCGCCATGCCGTTTTGGGCGTCTCCAGGATCTTGCCGTATTGGGGCGAGGCAGGGTTGACTGCGGTGGGGCCAAAGGCGCCGATGCCCAGCGCGGCGATGCCCTTGTTCGCAAACCACGCGTTGACGGCCTCGACGGTCTCCTGCGGGGTCGTGGTCGCGATCTGTTCGCGCTCCAGGACCGTACCGTCTGCATATCCCGTGGCGCAGACCATCTTGGTGCCGCCGGCCTCGAGCGCTCCGATAAGCTGCTGTTCTGCCATAGTATTCCTCTCTCTGGGACGAGTTGCTCCGTGACTAAAGTAAAGGGCTCTAAACCATTTAAGAAAGCGCTATAAAAAGAAGCCTCGCAACGTGGCGGGCGGTGCGAGGCTTCTTTGGTTGCTTTAGTTGCCGGGCCGTCCTTACCCGCGCGGCTTGATTTTATCACGTAGCGACTTGAGGTTCTCCAGTGCCGCGTTAAGCGTCTCATCCCGCTTGGCAAAGTGGAAACGAATCAGATGGTTGACGGGCTCGCGGAAGAAGCTCGAGCCGGGCACGGCGCCCACGCCCACCTTGGATGCGAGGTCCTCGCAGAATTCGAGGTCGCTGTCATAGCCAAACTCAGAGATGTCCATCATGACGTAGTAGGCGCCCTGCGGCACGTTATGCTCAAGACCGATGCTATCGAGTCCCTGGCAGAACAGGTCGCGTTTGGCGGTATAGAGGTCAAGGACCTCATCGTAATAGCTGTCGTCGAAGTTGAGGGCGGTGACAACGGCTTCCTGCAGGGGAGCGGCGGCACCCACGGTGAGAAAGTCGTGGACCTTCTTGATGCGCTCGGTGATCTGGGCCGGGGCGATGGTGTAGCCCAGACGCCAGCCGGTGATGGAGTACGTCTTAGACAGCGAGCTGCAGCTGATGGTTCGCTCGAACATGCCGGGCAGCGTGGCCATATAGACGTGCTCATGGGGCGCGTAGACGATGTGCTCGTAGACTTCGTCGGTGATGCAGTACGCGTCGTACTTTTTGCACAGGTCGGCGATAAAGGTGAGCTCCTCGCGCGTAAAGACCTTGCCGCAGGGGTTGGAAGGATTGCACAGGACGATGGCCTTGGGGTCGTTGTCTCGGAAGGCCGCCTCGAGTACCTCACGATCAAAGTCGAATGTGGGCGGGTTGAGCGGCACATAGATAGGCTCGGCACCCGAGAGAATGGTGTCAGCGCCGTAGTTCTCGTAGAACGGCGAGAAGATGACGACCTTGTCTCCGGGGTTTGTGACCGTCATCATGGCGGCCATCATGGCCTCGGTGGAGCCGCAGGTGACTACGATATTCTCGTTGGGGTTCACCGGCATGCCCATAAAGAGCTCCTGTTTGGCGGCGAGCGCCTCGCGCATGGCCTGGGAGCCCCAGGTGATGGAGTACTGGTGATAGAGCGGCTTGGGGTCGCTGGCGATGGCGCTGAGGCTATCGAGCAGCTGCGCCGGGGGATCGAAGTCGGGGAAGCCCTGCGAGAGATTGACAGCGCCGTACTTATTGGAGATGCGTGTCATGCGGCGGATGACCGAATCGGTAAACGTTGCCGTGCGGTTGGAGAGTTCTTTCATGACGGTCCTTTCGAGGATTTGCAGTGGGGCAAGTTTACTCCTATGAAACCGGTGGGAAATGCTCGAAATGGATCCGAAAAACTCTTTTCAAAATTCTTGAAAATTGGGGGTTGCATCACGTGGCGTTCCTTGCAATAATAGTCGAGCGCGAAGCGCATAGGACACGGTGGGTGTAGCTCAGTTGGCTAGAGCGACGGGTTGTGGTCCCGTAGGTCGAGGGTTCGAGTCCCTTTACCCACCCCAGTTCTTGCTTCGTGTTGATATCGGGTCGTTAGCTCAGTTGGTAGAGCAGGGGACTCTTAATCCCAAGGTCCAGGGTTCGACCCCCTGACGGCCCACCCAAAGCATGTTAAAGCGACTGGCTTAGACTGGTCGCTTTTTTTGTTAACCTCACATGGGGTCGAACCCGTCGGGGTGCGGAGCTGAGGAAATGCGTAAGCATTTGCCAGCGCAGCGCGCAAGGCGCGAAGCGCCGCAGCGACCGCCTGCGCAGCAGGCTGACCCCCTGACGGCCCACCCAAAGATTGTTAAAGCGACTGGCTCAGGCTGGTCGTTTTTTGTTGACCACGCATGGGGTCGAACCCGAAAGGGCGCGGAGCTGAGTAATCTGCACCGTGATTCCCTTAGGGAAACACGGCTAAAGCCCCGTAGGCGTGTTCTCCTTAGGGGAATCATGCTTACGGGGCTCGATGCATGTTGAGAAGTTGTGATCAAACTCAAAGTGAGAATCGATTTAGTCTGCTCGATAGTGCGAACCTAAGCTTTCAGTTCGCTTGCGCATGGCTTTGACCATTTCCTGTGCTAGTCGAATCTGCGACTGTAGGCGGGCGAGGGCTGCGATCTCGCTGTCATCGGCATGCGGCTTGCTCAGCGCCATGGCCTTGTCTTGCAGGCTTTCAAGCTGTTGCAGGGCCTCGGATAGGCCTGTTTCGGTCCTGTTGATCATGCAATAGGTGCTCATCGTGTGCTTAAGGCCGTGTGTCAGGCGTTCGGCATCTGTTGTGGAAATGCCGTAGCGGGGGAGGGCGATATCCGCCTTCAGGGCTGTCTCAGGCTCTTTCTGCGCTGCAAAGGCTGCCGATGCGCCCGCGATGCGTCCGAACACGATGCCGTTGGCGCTTGACAAGCCACCAATGCGGTCGGCGCCGTGCATGCCGCCTGTCGCCTCGCCGCAAGCGTAGAGGCCCTCAACGCCCGTGTGCGCGGTCTTATCGATCTTAATGCCGCCGTTAGCGGCGTGGGCATACATCGCAACGCGCATCTCGTCGGTCGGCGCGATGCCGTGCTCGTCTTGCAGCCAGGTGGCAAAGGTCTGCACAAACTCTGGGACATCCTCGCGGGGGAAGTCGTAGTGGAGTGCCAGACCTTCGACACCTGCCTGATCGATGACGAGATCGATAGAGCGGGAGGCCAAGCGTGACGTGAAGGGACCATATCCAGAGCGCTGCTCGAGCAGGTCGTCCAGCTTGTCGTCGGCAATATCTACCGGCTGGTCTACGTGCACGTAGCGCCAGGTTTTCTCATTGAAGACCAAGTTACGCCTGGGCTCGATGAAGCCGGGCATCATCTGCATGAACTCTATATTAGTAAGTGTTGCGCCGTGCGCCAGCGCGATGGCCTGCGAGGAACTGAGCACATCAGCCGACGTAAGGCTGCGCTCGAACAGGCCACCTGTGCCACCGGCTGCGATGACCGTGGCCTTGGCAGCAAAGGGCACGATTCGATTTTCGGTAAGGTCGTAGAGTACGGTTCCGGTTATTCTGCCGTTCGTGTCCTCAACAAGGTCGATAAGCTCATGGCGGGGGAGCAGGCGAATGCGGAGCGACTCGATCCAGGTCGTCAGAGCGTCCTCAAGGGGCTTGCGGGTGAGGCCGCGCCACATGCGCGTCTTGTGGTCAAAGCAGGGGATAAATTGCTTTTGTTGAGCACTCTTGGCGCTTTGCGGACGCTGGAGCTCAACGCCCAGGTCTTGCTCGAGCCAGTCAATCGCTTGGGGAATGCCGTGGACGAACGTTTGGACGAGTTCGGGGTCGGCAACGCCGCCGCCGACGGCCAGGATGGTGTCGATGAGGTCCTGCTCGTCGTCTTCGTCGACGGGACCGATGAGGCCGAGGCCCCAGGTACCCGGGAAGAAGCTCGATCCACTCATAGTCTTGCCGGCGCTTGCCACAGTGACGGTTGCACCCGTGCGTGCCGCTTCGATGGCGGCGCAAAGGCCCGCAATGCCAGATCCAATTACCAGTACATCAGTCGATTCCATCGGACTCCTTTCTCGTCCGGCGCATTGTCGCACGGGTGATCGGCAATGGGGCCGCAAAGACCCGGCAAATCGGTAAAGGGCAAATATGGCAGGTGGGCGTCATGGACGCTCTGACGCTCCATCTCATCACATCTTGTATTTCGCCCCAATTGATATATCGGCATTAGCTACCCTGCGACAGCGCAAACAAAAAGAGCCGCTACCCGGGTGGGTAGCGGCTCCAAAGCTCAACTATATGAGCATCGCGCGGGTGCGATTAGGCCTTGAGGGCCTCCTCGACGGCGACAGCGCAGGCGACGGTGGCACCGACCATGGGGTTGTTGCCCATGCCGATGAGACCCATCATGT
>OLPF01000055.1_pt1 | contig 119415 bp, 111 predicted proteins | sample 1673121 | NCBI WGS metagenome assembly OLPF01 (sample SAMEA3136756, study PRJEB25190) | human gut metagenome
CCGCTGTGCAAATGTTTTTGATGGTGTTTTTCAAATATTTTCCTGTGCGATTTCCGTCATGACCCGTTATATCCGCGCGCCGTCATGTTTTGGTGCTGAGATCATGGTTTGTTAAATGTTTTTGATACTGAACGGGCGGCAGTCCCGTCATTCGCTTAAAGAAAGCCGAAAAATGGTTGGGCGACGAAAAATTCAGTTTATTTGAAGTTTCGCACGCGGAAAGACCGTTTTGCAAAAGGCGGATCGCCTCGTTGCATCTGAGTCGGGAATAAAATGTTTTCGGGGAAACGCCGGAGAACTGTTTGAACAAAAGTTTTACATAGCTCACACTGATATTGCAAAGCCTTGCGACATCTGTCAGGGAACAGTCGTCATAAATACTGTTCACCATCATTGTGACAACTCGGTTGTATTCCTGCGCGCCGCGGGAGCGGATAAGTGAATTCTGCGAAACACGGTTTCGGCTGAGCCTTATCAGAAACGCAGACAGAAGATTTACGCATTCCGTCCCGTCAAACTCGTCTTTTTCCGTCTCTCTGCAATATGAATTCACTTTTGAAAACAACTCTTCAAAACAGGTCTGTTCTTCAACGGAAAGGCGAAAAGAACCGTCGGACAGGTTGCTCGGCAACGCGCCGTTGACCGAAAATGTTATTATCAAAACATTTGTCGGGGTGTCTTTTTCACAACTTATGCTGTGAAATTCAAGCGGGGCGTGCAGAATTATCTCGCCTTTCGACAGATTGTATACGCGCTCGTTTTCGGAGACCTGAACCGCACCCGAAGCCACATATACGATCTCCCAGAAATTATGGCTTTCCCCGTCATACGCAAAGCCGTTGTTCCATTCAAAACTGAATGATGTGAAAAATGCCGTGATCTCAAAAATCTTATTTATACTTTTCATGGCAGGCTGTCCAAAAACATAATTTTAGTATCTAATACAGTATTGAATTATTTTATTCGATATAGTATTTTAATTATATAAAAAACTTGGCTTAATGTCAACAGTCTTTTTTGAAATTCCGCGGAAAAAGCGAAAACGAAGAGATGACAAGAACCGAAGGAGTGTGTTTTGTTATGGAAAAACTGAAAGTAGCGGTAATAGGATGCGGCTGTATTTCATGCATGCATCTTGACGCAATACGCGATCTGGAGCTGTCCGAATTGACGGCGGTTTGCGACATTGTCCCGGAGCGCGCACGCGCCGCTTCGGAAAAGTATTCCGTTCCTTATTATACCGATTACAAAAAAATGATCGACGAAAACAGATTTGACGCCGTTCATCTTTGTCTTCCGCATTATATACATACCGAGGCGGCGCAATATGCGTTGAGACACGGTGTAAATGTTATAAGCGAAAAACCGATGAGCATCAACTATGAGGACGCTGCCGAAACCGTCAGGCTGGCGGAGGAAGCGAAATTGCAGTACGGCGTTATCTTTCAGTGCCGTTACAATACCCCGACGCGCCTCGTCAAAAAAAGAATTGAGGACGGAAGACTCGGAAGCGTAAAATGCGGAAGAGTTGTTCTTACATGGAGCCGTCCGGACGATTATTACGATGCTTCCGACTGGAAAGGCACTTGGGACAAAGAAGGCGGCGGAGTAATCATAGATCAGGCTATCCATTCCATTGATATGGCAAACTGGTTCATCGATTCCGAGCCTGTCGAAATACAGTCTTCGCTTCATAACCGCAATCACAAAACAATGAAGGTGGAAGACTCGGCGGAGGGACTTATAAAATACGAAAACGGGGCTTTGCTCTCTTTTTATGCGATGAACACTTATTTCATCAACGAACCGATCGAAATAAGGCTGTTCTGCGAGAACGGAACGGTCAGACTGTCTTACGACGACGCGGTGATATCCTATAACGACGGAACGGTCGAAACGGTGAACAACAGAGTCGAGGATCTCGTTTCGTACACGGGCGGAAAAGACTACTGGGGATTTCAGCACGCGGCACAGATAAACCAATTCTATAAGAGTATTCTGGGGCTTGAAAAATTGGAGATAAGCGGGAAAGAAGCCCTGAAAATACAAAAGATAATCTGTGACATATATAACAACGACGACAACCGTTTTCGCGAGAAAAGCCTGACAAAATAACAAAGAAAACATAACTTTCAGAACGGAGAAATATATGAAAATAGGTGTTTGCATCGGCATTGACGATCTTGCCGACTTTGAAAAGCAAATAGCGGAATTTCCGAAAGAAGGGTTTACGACCTGCCAGCTTCTCGCATGGAATCCGAAGATCCGGACGCCCGAAAACGCCGAAAAGATCAAAAAGCTGTTGGCTGAATACAATGTTACGCCTTCCGCTTATTGGGCGGGGTGGGAAGGTCCCGGCGTATGGGATTTTTATGACGGACCGAAAACATTGGGGCTTGTTCCGCCCGAATACCGTGAAATGAGGGTAAAAAACCTTTGTGACGGGGCGGATTTTGCCAAACTTCTGGGCATTCAGGACGTTATCACGCACATGGGCTTCATTCCCGAAAATCCGAATGATCCCGAGTTCATGCCGTTTTGCGATGCGGTTCGCACGGTTGCGGAACATCTCAAAGAAAACGGTCAGTATCTGCTGTTTGAAGCGGGACAGGAAACACCCACGACGATGTTGCGCTGTTTTGAGGTCGTGGGCACGGATAATCTCGGAGTAAATCTGGACACGGCAAATGTCATTCTGTACGGGAAAGCCAACCCCGTGGACGCGCTGGACGTTTTCGGCGACAAGGTCAGAAATCTTCACGCGAAAGACGGAAGATATCCCACCGACGGACGCAATCTCGGCGAGGAAACACGCATCGGAGACGGAAAAGTCGATTTCAGAGCGCTGATACAGAAACTGCATGATATCGGATACGATTCTCACATCACGATCGAACGGGAGATCAACGGAGAAAAGCAGATCGAAGATATCAGATATGCAAAAAAATATCTTCAAGAGATCATCGACGATGTTTACGGCCGCTGACGGCGTATGATCCGCAAGACTGCGGAAAAAACTTTTCGGATCAAGGAAAAAGTGACAGGGATCTCTTTCTGCAAAAAACCTTGTATATCTCCGCACTTTTATCGGATAAGCAACTCTCGGAAAGGGCACGGTATGGATGTTTTTAAGAACTCGGAATGGATAATTGCCGATGTAAACGGCAAAGACATTGCGGACAGCGCATTCATTTACAGGGAAAGTTTTGATCTGACGTCAACCGAAAACTGCCGTCTTTATCTGTCGTCATATTCGCAATATGCCGCATATATCAACGGAAAATTTGTCGATTGCGGTCAGTATTGCGGCTATGAAGACTATCAGGTATATGATATTCTGAACATCTCCCCTTTTGTACATGAAGGCAAAAACACGCTTCATATCCGACATTATGTGTCGGGTGAGGATTTTTCAACGTGCCGCAAACAGATTCCGGGAGTAATTTTTTCGGTATATTCCGATGAAAACTGCGTGCTGAACAGTTCATATGACTGTCTCTCTGTCAAAGATACGAGGGTCTTGGGACTGAAAGAGATCATCACCCCGCAGTTAGGATTCAATCTGGACTTTGACGCAACAAAAGCTCTCGGAGAGTTCAAACCGAGCGTAGCGGCGGGCAAAAAAAAGTGTCTGTTTTCCAGACCGATCAAAAAACTCATCAACGCCGAACGTGTGAGCGGCAAGCTTATTGCGCGGGGAACTTTTAAGGACGGCGACCGTTCTCTGCCGAAAGCGGAAAGAATGCAGTTTGCCGCCCTGAACGTGACTGACGGCACGAGTTTTTCCGACAGAGGTCACGGCGGCGTTTCGTGGAATATCGACCGCGAGAGCGGCTGTGACGGGGCGTATTTATTATACGACTGCGACGAATCGGCGGGGCTGATCTCATTTTCGTTTGACATTCCGCGTGAATGTGAAATACTGATCGGCTTCGGAGAGCATCTTGACGACGGGAGAGTCAGAACTGCCGTCGGAGGGCGTAATTTCTGTTTGCGCTACCTCGCGCACGCCGGGGAAAATGAATTCTTTTATCCCCTGCTGCGTGTCGGGCTCCGTTACCTGAGTTTTCACATATACAGTCTTTCGGGAACGGTGAATTACGCCGGATTGATCAGGCAGACATATCCTCTGACGAAAATCTGCCCCGATTTTTCAAACGAACTGCACCGTCGGATCTATGACGTCGGATGTAACACCCTTGAACTTTGCATGCATGAGCATTACGAGGACTGCCCGTGGAGGGAACAGTCCCTGTATGCAATGGACAGCCGCGTTCAGATACTTTGCGGATATTACGCGTTTCGGGAGTTTGAATTTCCGGCGGCGACACTCCGTCTTATGGCGCGCTCGCTTCGCCCGGACGGGCTGTTGGAGTTATGTCCTCCGGGAAAAGTGCCCGTAGACATTCCCTCTTTTACAGCCGTTTACGTAAGAGAAGTATTGGAATATACGCTTTTTTCGGGAGATGTTTCCGTGGTGCGGGACGTGTTCTCCGTCCTGGAAAAGATCGTGCAAGGTTTTGCGGGAAGAATTACGGAGAACGGACTGTTATACAGATACGAGGGCGTCGGATACTGGAATTTTTATGAGTGGCGGGACGGCTTGGCGGGAGAGAGCGTCGGAACTTCACCGATCCTCGATTCGCCTCTGAACGCTTTTGTGTGCGATGCGTTTTTCTGCTTCGCGCAGATATGCAAAATTCTGCACCGTGAAAACGACGGCGCGGTATATGCGGAACTGAACGAAAAAATGAAAAAATCTTTGCACAAGACCTTCTGGAATGAAACTTTTCAGGCGTACGACACGGTCGCGGGAGGGATTCCCGAACACGCTCTGACACAGGGGCTGATGCTTTATATCGGAGCCGTCCCCGAGGAAAAGATCGGCGCGGTCGCACAAAGCATAACATCAAAAAAACTGATCCCCTGTTCCCTTTCAATGACGATCTACGAGTATGAGGCATTGCTGAATGTCAGCGAGAATTACAAACAGTTCGTTTTAAGCGATATAGAAAACACATGGGGCAAAATGCTTGACGCAGGCTGTCAAACCTTCTGGGAGACCGAGGAGGGCGCAGACGCTTTCGGGAAAGCGGGAAGTCTGTGTCACGGTTGGTCTGCCGTTCCGATATACATTTTCGGGAAATATTTCAATATGCTTTGACCGAAGACAGGGAGTCCACATGAATTTTACGGAATGTTTTCACGGCGCCGAATGGGTAATGCCGAGCGAAGAATGCAATTCACCCTATTTCCGTGATGAGTTCAGCATAAAAAGCATCTCCAAAGCGGAACTTACCGTATGCGGCTTGGGATTCTATTATCCGTATATAAACGGGAGACGTGTGACGGAAGATCTGTTCATCACCCTTGCGACAGACTACCATGAACATTTCAACGTGCACGGGGAAGAACCCGCGCACCGCATTATATGTCAGAAATACGATGTAACGTCATTCCTGCATTCGGGCAAGAACGCGATAGGTTTTCTTGTCGGCGGCGGCTATTACAGATACCGCGACGATTACAGCCCCGTTCTTTACGGCCGTGTAAGAGTGTGCTACTATCTTGAGATCACCGCGGAAAACGGAGAAAAATTCAACTGTGTCTCCGGCAAAAACATGAAATGGTTTCCGTCGTTTGTCAGGGAATGCGATAATTTTTTATTGGGAGAGACGCACGATTACAATTCGGAAAAAGAGCATTTCTCTTCTCCTGATTTTTCGGCGGCGGATTGGCATAATACGGAGATAGCGCATATTCCGGAGACAAAATATGAATATATGACCTCTCCCGCCGTCATTTCGCTGAAAGAGGCTTCGGGAACGATGCGGCTCGAAACCGGGAAATTATCCGTTTCGTATGTCCGTTCGGAGTCCGAAACGGCTTTCGTCATTCAAGTTCCGAAAGGGATCAGAGTCAGATTTGAATATATGAACTTCAAAAAAGAACTGTCGGAAGGGCTTCACAGGTTTTCCTGTTAATATGCCTTTTCTACGCACGCCGCAGACGGGGAAATATGATTCCGACTGCGTCAGATCAAATATTTATACATTTTTTCAGCCGAGGAGGAGCAAAAGACCCTTCTCGGCTGAAACCTTTTCTTCCGAAAGACACCTTCCCCGAATGCGGGAAAAATTACATCTGCGGAGAAAAATTTTGTCATTTTCTGTCACATTTCCGCTCCCGAAACGTTATAATAAACAGAGGAGCAAAAAGGAGGCGTTCTTTTGCCGTAAAGACCGATGCCCGACGGTTGTTTAAACGAAAAACAAAACGGGCTTCCTCCCCCCCCTCTCCGACAAAAACCGACAGAAAAAGAAAGTAACAAAGATGAAAAACATATACTCAGAATAACGGAAAACTGATCTCAATTTCATACGGCACGGGGGTTACAATCAACTATTATTATGACAATCTTGACAGGCTGGTCACGAAATGTTATAATAATCTTGAAAACAACGCTTTTTTGTATACATATAACGGTCTCGGAGCATTACGTTCCGTCACCGATACGGCTACCGGAGCAAAAACCCTTTTTACATATGATACGATAGGGCGTCAATCCGAAACGCGGAAAGAAACAGGAAACGACATCTTTTTGACCCTTTACGGATATGACACGATCTCCCGTCTTAACTCTCTGTCATATAAGTATAACGGAATATACGAACACGAGTATACGACTTCATATATCGCCGATAACAGAATAACATCATTCAAACTCTCTTCGGGTCAGAGTGATATATTCACGGTCAATCCCGTCTTCGACGGACTCGGCAGACAGACTTCGAGAACCTTGAAAAACTCGTCCGGCGCACAGGTTGACAAAGAAGCATATTCTTTCGTCGCAGGTGCGGGCGGAGCGAACGCCTCGACTTCGATGATAGCTTCCGTCGGTTATTTCGGCCCCGATTCGACCGTCGACGAAACATATACTTATACTTATGACAACATCGGCAATATCAGGACCGTCTCAAAAAACGGAACTCAGATCGCCTCGTATACTTATAACTCGCTCAACGAACTGACAAGTTATACCGACGCTGCGGGAACCGTTCATACCTACGAATATTCCGTCGGAAACAGATTGCAATGCAACGAAAGAACCGTACTTCTCTATGAGGACGATGTATGGCTCGACCGTGTAACTACGATTATTGATGCGGAAACATATGACGATTTCGCCTAATAGTAATAACAGGGGTCTCTGTTCTTGAAAACAGTGTATACACAAATAATCCATGGGGAAAATCCGGAGTACAGTCGTTTCCTGCATTTTTAGCAAATATTTTGGGGGATTCCTCTCTGATGCGCTTCTATTATATTTGTACAGTTAATAATTAAAGGAGACAATATATGAGAAAATTGATTATAGTTGCTCTTTTTGTTTTATTGTTTGTGCTTACCGGTTGCGAATCGGCAGAGTTTCCACCAACAACAAGTAAGCAAATGCCGGACAATACGACTTCTTTTACAAACAATGTTGAAAGTACTACGGACGAAGATTGGTGTGATATGAAGAAGTACAAACTGTATATAAAAGGTGCATATATAGGAGAAACAGACAATTTATTCTTTGGCGAAGACGATATATCAATTCCTTTTTTTGAAGTTTTAGAGGGCTGTGGAGCCTCTTTTGCAAAAAAATCGGAAAATACATATTTGATGGAGTTTGATGACGAATCATATATTTTGAATACGGAAAATGTTACATTGATAAGAAATTCTGATGAGTTCGATTATCTTATTGTGCCTCCCGGAGGTACAGTAAAGCCGATAAAGACAGAATCGGAATTATACATTTCGTCAAGCAGATTACAGAGCTTTTTTGATTTATCAAAAACAGAACTCCGTGTGCGTGTAAGTCCGGAAACTTGTTCGGTTTGTATAGAAATCAAATCATAATATATGAAAAACCGAAGTTAAACATAGTCGGCTTTTATTGTCACAAGATGAGAAAATAATTCTGTTGACTGTTTAACCCGAGACGGGTTCGCCTCGGGAGAAAAAAGGAGAAGAAAAAAAATGAAAAAGAGAATTGTGACGGTTTTGTTGCTCGCAGTTGCGTTGAGCATTTGCGCTTGCGCAAAGACGGAGCAGCCACCGACGAACGCTCCGACGGAGGTTCAAACGACGACGGAAGCGCAGGAAAAACGGTTGACGGCGGACGAGGTTGTGGCGTTGTTCAATGAAAAATTTGATTTGCTTTCGGAGACTTGCGAGTTCGATGCTAATATATCCTATGAGTACTGTTTCTCCTCGTCAAAAAAAGAAACACACACATTCTCGGAAAAATGCAAGTATATCGACGGAAAAGTCAATTATGAATTGGTAATCGAAAACGGACATACCGAATGTTATTTGGAAAATACCCTTTTTCAGTTTGTGTTGGGCAAACTTCTCAACAAAGAAGATATTTCCGCCAAAGAGTACTTTTTCGGTTATGACACCATTCAGCCCAGACATATAGATTCCTATGACAGCGCAGACGAGACCGAAACAGATCTCGGAACAGAATATTTTCTCAAGCTTCCCGACAAAGAGGGGGATCTTGAGATAATGTTTTGCAATCGGGAGATAAAAATTCTCGTCGATAACAGCGGAAAAATCGTCAGCTATGAGTACAGGCATACATTTATTTCACCGAGCAAATACGAGGAGGGAAAGACATACTCTTTCGACGAAAATCAAAGCGTGATAACGACAGTGAAAATCAAGTCAACCGAAAATGTTCAAATTGACCTCTCACAATACGATGAAGAAATCAATTCTTTCGTTCCGGCTGACTGATTTTCGCTGCAAGCGGCACTTGTGAAAATGTTTATGCAAATCCGAGGCGGGTTCGCCCGCCTCGGAAGAAAAAGATTAGAGATTAAAAGGATCAGAAAAAAAAGATTAGAAATAAAAAGAATCAGAAAAAAAGGATTAGAATTGAAAGTCTTTATACACGGTATGCGCTTGATTTTCCCGCAAAAGCGATTTTCTTCTTACATATTCAGAAAATCGTCATTTCTTTATTGTATTACATTACAAAGTTAGGATAGAACTATGAAAAACAAACCGATCAAAGCCGCCGTAACCGTTTTTCTTTTCATTTTCATACTGTCCGGATGCGATTTTATGCACGAGTTTCCGTTCAGCAAGGCTCCGTTGCCGTTCGACGGAGACATTTGCTTCACGATGAAACTGTCAAAGTTTAAGGAAAAGTACGGAGAGCCGACGGAAACCGAAGATCGTTCTGCTCTTTCAAGCTCGGTTATTTACATTTACGAGCAAGAAATGTTCGGGAAGAGGGCAACCGTTGAATACGAATTCGGAGAAGTATTGATGACATCGGAACTTATAGGGGTGCACGCGGTCATCGATCCGATCACGGAGGATGAAGCGAAAGAAATAATAAAGACGCTCGCTTTGAATTTCAAAGACAGCGCATCTTCGCTGAAAGGATATTATAATTCCGCCGACACATCGGAAAACAGATCATATTGCAATTTCGGCGCAGGATCGGGCGCGGAAGGATTGACGTTCGGTCTTTGGTTTGAAAACGGAACGCTGATAATAGACGGAAAGGCAATATACTGACGATTGCGGGCGGTTACGGATCAAAATTCAGATACGGAATTATAAATATAAAACATAAGCGGAACGCGTTTATTATAAAAGTTTCGGGCGCAGGAGACAACCTCTCCTGCGCCCTGATCGATCAAGCGCTCAGACCTGTATTTCGATCATTGTTTACTTGTTGAAATTCTGCTCTATTCGACTTCGATAAGCCCGTATTTTCCGTCCCTTCTGCGATAGATTATACGGGGTTTGTTTTCACTGTCAGTATAGATAAAGAAATCGTGCGCGAGCAAATTCATCTGAAGAATTGCTTCCTCGTCCGTCATCGGCTTCGGATCGATCTTTTTTGTTTTGATAATATCATAATCGTCTTCGGCAAAATCCGCGGATTCAAGAATTTCCGCATCGATCGGCTTTTTTATGCGTTTTTCCAATTTTGTCTTGTGTCTTCGGATCTGTCGGGTCAAGATCTCAACGATCTCGTCAACGCTGTATTTGAAATCGTCCGTTGTTGACTGCGCTCTGAAAATCAACCCCCCGTTTTCGGCGGTGACCTCGACTTTGTGTCGGTTATCCTTCTCCAAAGTATAGACCACGGTCACTTCGCAATCCTCGGGGAAAAACTTGTCCAGTTTTTTGAGTTTTTTCTCCGTATAATCCTTTGTGTCCTGATAAGCCGTGCATCTTCTGGAAACGTACCTGATCTTCATAACCGTCGCTCCTTATAGTCAGACTGAATAGAGTCTTTGCCGTCTGAACGGCGGGCACCGAGAAAACGGCATTGCCCTATCCGTATTTTAATTTTATCATAAAACCGCAGTTATTTGAAGTGGCAAAATAACTAAATTTAATACAAATTTTTGATAACAAATAACAGTATTATACATTAAAATCAAACCGACGCACCCGAAAAAGTTCTTTTCGGAAACAAAATGTCCCCGTTTTATCAAATTTTCCGCAAAAGGGCTTTATTTTTTTCTCTTTGCATGGTATAATGGATTAAATAGGCTGAGGAGGATTCACCAATGTTTGAGAACCATAAAACCCCCGTGACCGTTCTGTCCGGACACAGTTACTATATTCGCTTCCGTGTAATTTTTGACAAGCACCTCGACCAGACCGACCTGGTGCATTACAACAACATCGTTGCGGCATGGTACCTTGATTGCTGTGTAAACGCAACTTTCGGCAGAAACTATAACCTTTGCGCGTTTGACAGAACAATCAAATATATGAAACCCGTTTATGTTACACGCTTTGATATTGCGCACGAAGATCTTTCGGTCGTGGACAAACTCATAACTTATCTTGAAGACAAATGTTTTTCGGAACTCCGTCACTCAAAAGTACAGCGAATAGAGATTGCTTTCTCCGACGTAACGGACTAAAAAACGAATTTTTTGTTAAATCGTTGAAATATTCTATGATATTTGGTATAATGTTATAAAGATATTAACGGCTTTATTGCCCGGAGGTGCTCATGAGGATAATATCCGGTCGGGCAAGAGGTGTCCGTCTCAAAACACCCGACGAAGATCTTCCCGTCCGTCCGACGGGAGACAGGGTCAAAGAGGCGATGTTCAGCGCGATACAGTTCGACATCAAGGGAAATGTCCTCGATCTTTTTGCGGGAACGGGTCAACTCGGGCTTGAAGCGCTTTCCCGAGGCGCGGATCTCTGCGTTTTCTGCGACAAAGAGCCGTCTTCATGCGCGATCGTGCGCGAAAACATAAAGAGAACGAAATCCGAAGATCGGTCAAAACTTCTCAACATCGACTATAAAAGGTATCTCAAACACGACGCGGACAGAAAATTCAACGTCGTTTTTATAGACCCTCCCTATGCGTCGGGGCTCTCGGACAAAGCGCTCACATACCTTTCGGACGGCGAATTGCTCGAAAAAGACGCGGTGGTCGTTCTCGAATGCGACAGCGCGGACAGGAAGCCCGAGGAAATCGGAAAACTCATTCTGAGAAAGAGATATACTTTTTCGGGAGTGTCTTTCCTTGTTTATATCGTGAGGGATGAAGATGAATAACATCGTTGCGGTCTGCCCCGGAAGTTACGATCCGGTCACAAAGGGGCACGAAGATATTGTTCGCAGGGCTGCCGATCTGTTCGGAAACGTCTGCGTCGTTGTCTGCGAGAATAAGAGCAAACGCGGGATGTTCACAAGTGAAGAACGTCTCGGTCTGTGCGAAAAGGTCTTTGCGGACGATCCGCGGATAAAAGTCGCCGCGGATGACGGGCTCGTTGTTGATTTCTGCAAAAAGATCGGAGCAAAAGTCCTTGTCAAGGGCGTGCGGAATTCGGTCGATTACGAATACGAGGCGAACATAGCGAACATCAACGACAGGCTCAGCGAATACGGGGTCGAAACCGTTATGCTCGCGTCAAGGCCCGAGCTTTGCTATGTCAGTTCCTCTGCGGTCAGAGAACTGCTCTCATTCGGCGCGGACGTGTCGGATTACGTTTCGGGAAAAATAATAAATGACATTCGTAAAAAATACAGTGAAGAGGTGTAAATGATGGCAAACGATTTTTACAAGGATCTTGAAGAACTCGAAGACCTGATCGAGGACGCATTCCACATTCCGCTGTTCAAGGGAAAAGTTATTTTGGATGAGTCCAGATTTTTTGATATAATGGACAATATCCGACAAAATCTTCCGATTGAACTCAAAAAATCGAAGGAACTCCTTGAAAACAAAGAGACGATGATGAACAGAGTCAAGGAAGATTCCGATATAATGAAAGAAAAGGCGAGAAAAGCGGCGGAGCAGATGCTGGTAAAAGCGAAGAAGAACTCCGACGCGATGATCGAGAGAGCCCGCGCACAGGCGGAAGCGCTCGTCAACGAACAGGAGATCATGATCATCGCCCGCGAAAGAGCCGCGGAGACGGTAGACAAGGCGAAGACCGAAACGGCGAGAATGCGTACCGCCGCGGTCAATTACATCACGGAGATACTCGGAAATTCCGAAGATCAACTCAGAGAAGCGCTTTCATCGGTTGAAAAAGCAAAGAGCCAATATGAAGGTCAGAACTGATAAAAAGAAAAAAATCATGCATAGAACAAAAAAGGTATATTCCGCAATATGCCTTTTTTTGTTACTGACATTTTTTCTTTCCGCCTGCTCTTTTTTCGGGACGTCCATCCCCGATCTCGCGGGAGAACTCACAACGACGGCGCCCGAAGGAGTGAAAACGGAAGACACGACGTTCCGTTTGCCCTATTCGCTGACGGACACGCTTGATATTTACGAGGTCGAGAGCCGTGTGAACAGCGATCTTATGTCGCTTTGTTACAGCGGGCTTGTTCGGGTGAACTCTTCATGGGACGCCGAATGCGAACTCGCGGAAAGTTATGAACAAAAGGGAAAGAGCGTTACGTTCACGATCTCGGACGACGCGGTCTTTTCGGACGGGACAGCGGTGACTGCCGCCGACTGCGCGTATTCCTACGGACTTGCGCAGACGGGAAAAAGATATTCACGCTTTTTTGAAAACATAGCGTCTTTTTCGCCGAGCGGAGAAAAAACGTTTACGGTCACGTTCACACACGCGGCAGGACAGTATGTCAACCTCTGCACGGTGCCGATCGTCAAAAGCGGAACGGGCTCGATGCTCGGGAGCGCGGTCGGCGCGGGGAAATACAAAGCCGAAAGAACCTCGGAAGGGATAATCCTGACCGCAAATACTTTTCGCGGGGAAATGAAAGAGGCGAAAATCGTCACGATCGAGACTGTCGGCTATGACAGCCCCGGGGATATGATGAGCGATTTCAACTACGGAGGAACGGATGCGCTTTACGCAAATCTTTCGGAGGGCTCGTCGAAATACCGCGGAGGGAGCGAACTGAGCGCGTTCACGACAAACTCGGCGATCATTCTTGCCGTCAATCCCAACAGACCGTTTTTCTCGTCTTACAGAAATGTATGCAAGGGACTTACTGTCGGAATAGACCGCGAAAGACTTTATGACGAGGCTTTGCGCGGGTGCGCGGTCATGACATGGACTCCGTTCAATCCTTCATGGTCGCGGACGAAGGAAGCGAACCTGAACGAGAGCAATTACGATGCGGAAGCGGCGGCGGAATATTTTTTCAATGCGCGCCTTTACAAAGACGAAAACTGGAAATACGAATACTACGGGGAAAAAGTCAATCTCCGCATCGTTGCGGACAACGATAACAGAAACCATACACAACTCGCGCAGGCGCTCGCCGCGCAGTTGGAAGAACTCGGATTTTCGACAACGGTACGGAGTCTGTCCGATTCGGATTATCGGAGCGCGATCGCGAACAAAAACTACGATCTGCTTATAACCGAGGTCAATATCGGGTATGAAATGGATATACGGAGCGTCTTCGACGTCATCGGCTACGATGCGGGAGAAACGGCATTTTCGGCGACGCTCGAAGCCTTTTCAAACGGAACGGCGGACCTGAAAACGCTCCTTGAACGGTTTTCGGAAACGATGCCGTTCATTCCGATCTGCTATATGCGTTCCGCGCTCGCGCTTGACCTGAATGTGAAGGGTGAGGTCGATCCGAGCGAAAACTTTATTTTCGCAAAGATCGAAACATGGGAAAAGAAATAAGCGAAAAATGCCTTATTTTCTCTCAAATAAGATTTTTTTGTAAATTTTTGCGGTTTTCCCGTCACATTTAATTCTTTCATACGTTATATATAAACAGAGGGTATCGAGATAAGTTTCAAAATTCCGTTCTCGGTCTCCCGATGAAAAGAAAAGAGACTCAAGATTATTTCAGGAGGGTAAATTATGAAATGCACAAACTGCGGCAAGGATCTTAATGACAACGCGGCGTTTTGTTCGGAATGCGGCGCGCCCGTGAACGCGCAACAGGCGTCCGAGGCGACTGAACCCGTTGTTCCCGCTCCGACGCCCGAAGAGGCAACACCTGTCGAAATCCCCGAGGAGACTGCGCCTGCCGATGTCGCACCCGAAGAGACTGCGTCTGCCGAGGTTTCCGAAGAAGTTGCGCCCGTCGGCGCGCCCGAGGAAGAAATTCCGACAGAAGGATCCGCAGACGATGTTTCTGCCCCCGTCGCGGCGGAAGGCACCGAAGCCGTTCCCGTGTCGGAAACCCCGAAAAAGAAACCGCTTTACAAAAAACCGCTGTTTTACATAATCATCGTTCTTGTACTTGCAATTCTGGCAGGCGCGGCTTGCCTGCTTGCGACAAAAGTTTTCTGCAATGATGAAGACGATGTTTCGGAAGCGCTGGAGAACACGGTCGACGCGCTGTTCTCGGACAACGCGTTGTTCAACCATTTCAATTCTTACGATGAAGATAAGGGCAGCACTTACGAACTGTTCTTTAACGTCGGAACAACAATGACGGGAATGTCAAAAAATATATCCGCTCAGGTCTCGGCATCCGAGTTAAAGGGCAATTCGGGACTGAAATTGCTCTTCGGATCGGCGGCTGACGGAAAGATCGACGCCGAAGACGAAACGCTCTTTTCGGTTGACGCTTTTACCGACAAAGACGGCAACGTTGCAATCAAGAGCAATCTTTTGGGAGAAAACACCTACGGTTGGAAACTCGATGACACTTTCTTCACAAAATTCAGTAATTCTTATATCGGGAAGACGTTCCTTTCCGCGATGGAAAACGGCGACGAAGTTCTGGATTTTATTAAATATCTGACCGACTTGGCAAATAAGGGTGACTCCGAATCGCCTTACGAAGCATTTGCGAAAAAGATCGAAGAAACAGAGAAAACATATAAAGGCAACTACACTTCCGACGGAAAAGAGATCGCGGCGACCGTTCACGAATACAGGATCGACGCTGATACCGTAACCGAGTTTTTCAACGCGGTTATACCGAACTCATTTACGGAGACGGATCCCGAATACGATGATGATACATCGGTCATAGTTAAGGTGTTCATAAAAGGCAAATATGTTGTCAGGATCGAAGCCGATCCCGAAGACGAAGAAGGTTACTTGACTGTCGATTTCGGAACAGATCCTTCGCAGGGTTCGGTTTTGTTCTCATACAGCGAACAGGACGGAAATTCTGTCGAAGTTACAAGAACGGTTGAAAAATCCTCCGATAAGTACACAGCGACATACAAAACAAAGACTACCGAAAACGGGACGGCCTCTGAGTTTAACCCGGATACGGAACTGTCCTTTACGCACAATAAAAAGGACAACGAAGTCGCTCTCCGTATCAAGACGGGAAGCACGGACTACGGAATAAGCGGAACATTAAAGACGGACAACGGCATTGAACTCGAATTCAAAAACATTTCGGGCATGGGCTTCGATCTCCGTCTTTCGGCGAAAAACTCAGCCGAACCTGTTTCCGTTCCGGAGTACAAAGATCTTCTTACGCTTTCCGAAGAAGATTTTCTTACCATAGCACAGAATATACTTTCCGATGAAACTTTGGGCGAAAAAATGATCAATGTCATGGGAGAAGATTTCGCGGAATTTCTTTCCGGGCTCTTCAACGGAGAAGACGGCGATACGGATGAAGAAAGCGAGGACATCGCATATTACACGAGCGGTGAATACGGCTTCTTCGGCTGTGATTACAATCCTTACGGACTGACGGAAGAAGACCTCAACGGTATCTCCGCAATGCTTTCGGATATAATAGAAGAAACACAGGACGGCTCCGGCGAAAAAGATTATTCGGATATGCTCAGTCTTTACGTAAAAGTGTACGAGGGCAACCTCGACGGAACAGACGGCTATTACCACTATGAGGCGTGCTATTCGGATGACAGTTACAGCGGGGATCCTCTGGCATATTACGGTTACGTTACGGACGGAAACGGGTACACCATCGAAATCGTATATGAAGCAGACATGACCTGCAACATGTTGAGCGTAAACCTTTTTGATGCGTCAACCGAAGAAATTTCCCTGTCTCTTATCTACTCAGGCGAAGGGCTGTTCATGTATGCGGAACCATATGAAATCTGACACAGACTCAAATCAGGATTAACGGAAAGATGCGCGGCGTTTCTGCCGCGCATCTTTTGTCTTCTCAAACAAAAACCGCGAAGAGATCCGAAAAGAACTCTTCGCGGTTTTATCCGAAGTCTTTTTACTTATCAAAAGCGTCCTTGACCTTATCCCAGAAAGAGCGGTTCTTTTCATAAGTCTTTCCCGTTTTCTGTGTGTCAAATTCGCGAATGATGTCTTTCTGCTTTGCATTCAGATTGCGCGGGATCTCAACGATGAACGTTACGACGAGATTTCCGCGGCTCTTCGGGCTGTTGATATACGGAACGCCCTTGCCCTTAAACGTTGTGACCGTATGCGACTGTGTTCCCTCGGGGATCTTATACGTTATCTTTTCGCCGTCGAGAGTCGGGATCTCGATCGTGTCGCCGAGGATCGCCTGAGCCAGCGTTATCGGAACATCGCAGCAAAGATCGTTGTCTTTGCGGACGAAGATCGGATGCGGTCTGACCTTGACGGAGATGTTCAGATCACCGTTCGGACCGCCTTTCAGCCCGGTGTCGCCCTGTCCGCGCATGGTCAGGGTGTTATTATTGTTAATTCCGGCAGGGACTTTGACATTGATAGATCTCTCTTTGCGGACTTCGCCCCTTCCGCCGCAAACCTTGCACGGATCCTTTATGATTTTACCGGTTCCGTGACAGTTTGAACAGGGGCTCTCGGTCTGCATCGCGCCGAACAAAGTCTGCGTGACCTGACGGACAACGCCCGTACCGTTACAGTTGGGACAAGTCGTGGGCTGGGTTCCCTTTGCCGCACCGCTTCCGTCGCAGGAATCACATTTTTCCATTCTGCGGACGGTGACCGTCTTCTGACAGCCGAAAACGGCTTCCTTGAAATCAAGCGTGATCGAAGCAGACACATCCGAACCGGGGATCGCGGAAGAACGCCTTCTCGATCCGCCAGCGCCGCCGAAAAAGCTGCCGAAGATATCGCCGAGATCGCCGAAATCTATGTTTGTCGTATATCCTCCGCCGGTAGCGCCGCCGCCGTAAGAAGGATCGACGCCCGCATGACCGAACCGATCGTAACGCTGACGTTTTTCCTTGTCGGAAAGAACTCCGTAAGCCTCGTTGACTTCCTTGAAGTTCTTTTCCGCCTCCGCGTCGCCCGGATGCAGGTCGGGATGCCACATCTTCGCTTTTTTTCTGTATGCGCTTTTAAGTTCGTCTTCGGTCGCGTTTTTATCCACTCCGAGGACTTCATAATAATCTCTTTTTTCCGCCATATCGTTTCTTCTCTTTCAAACAGGAATATAAGACGGCGTGGCGGCTGTGATCGCCGCGCCGTCTCACAAAATTACCGAAAGACAGGGGTATTATTTGTCCTTTTTGTCGTCGTCTTCAACGGTGAAATCGGCGTCATGAACTTCAACGGTGCCGTCGCCGTCGGGCTGTGCCGCGCCGGGCTGTGCCTGCTGAGTCTGCGCGTACATTTTCTCAGCGATCTTGTAGAACGACTGGTTCAAAGCCTCCGTATCCGCTTTGATCTCGTCGACCGAACCCGAAGTGAGCGTCGCACGAAGTTTTTCGATGGCGGCGGTTACGGGCGCCTTATCGTCGTCCGTGATCTTATCTCCCGCTTCGGACATCGTCTTCTCTATCTGGAAGATCGTCTGCTCGGCGGTATTCTTGACCTCAACCTCTTCCTTCTTCTTCTTATCCTCTTCGGCAAACTTCTCTGCCTCCGCAACGGCGGCGTCGATATCTTCCTTGGACATATTGGTGGAAGCGGTTATTGTGATATGCTGTTCGTTTCCGGTTCCGAGATCTTTCGCGGAAACATTAACAATACCGTTCGCGTCAATATCGAATGTTACCTCGATCTGCGGAGTCTGTCTGCGCGCCGGCGGAATGTTGTCAAGATGGAATCTGCCGAGCGTCTTGTTGCCCGAAGCCATTTCTCTTTCGCCCTGAAGGACATGAACTTCAACGGAAGTCTGGTTATCTGCGGCGGTAGTGAATATCTGGCTCTTCTTTACGGGGATCGTCGAGTTTCTCTCGATGATCTTCGTCATAACTCCGCCGTAAGTCTCAACGCCGAGCGAAAGCGGGGTGACGTCGAGAAGAACGAGACCCTGAACGTCGCCGCCGAGAATACCCGCCTGAATAGCCGCTCCGACAGCGACGCACTCATCGGGGTTGATTCCCTTATGGGGTTCCTTATTGGTAAACTTTTTAAGCGCTTCCTGAACGGCGGGGATTCTTGACGATCCGCCGACAAGCAGGATCTTGTCGAGCTTGTCAACCGTCAGGCCTGCGTCGGAAAGAGCCTTGCGGACGGGTTCCATCGTCGCTTCAACGAGATCCGCTGTCAGTTCGTTGAATTTCGCTCTGGAGAGAGTTACGTCAAGATGTTTGGGACCGGTCGCGTCGGCGGTTATGAACGGAAGGTTGATATTCGCGCTCGTCATTCCGGAAAGTTCGATCTTCGCCTTTTCGGCAGCCTCTTTAAGTCTCTGCATCGCCATTTTATCCGCCGAAAGATCAATGCCGTCGGACTTCTTGAACTCGGAGATGAGATATTTCATGATCCTGTCATCGAAATCGTCGCCGCCGAGATGCGTGTTACCGTTGGTGGCAAGAACCTCGAAAACGCCGTCGCCGATCTCAAGGATCGAAACATCGAACGTACCTCCGCCGAGGTCGTAAACCATGATCTTCTGCTCTTTTTCCTTGTCAACTCCGTAAGCAAGCGCCGCCGCTGTCGGCTCGTTAACAATTCTCTTGACGTCAAGCCCCGCGATCGTTCCGGCGTTCTTTGTCGCCTGACGCTGAGAGTCGTTAAAGTAAGCGGGAACGGTGATGACCGCCTCCGTTACCTTCTCGCCGAGATACGCTTCCGCGTCCGCTTTCAGTTTGGAAAGGATCATAGCGGAGATCATTTCGGGCGTATATTCCTTGTCGTCTATCTTGACCTTTTCCGCAGTACCCATCTTTCTCTTTATGGAAATGATGGTTCTTTCGGGGTTTGTGATCGCCTGTCTCTTTGCGACCTGCCCGACCATTCTTTCACCTGTCTTGGAGAAAGCAACGACGGACGGGGTCGTTCTTGCGCCTTCCGCATTGGCGATGACGGTCGGCTCTCCGCCTTCCATGACCGCAACGCAAGAGTTTGTTGTTCCCAAATCAATACCGATAATTTTTCCCATAATATATTTCCTCCGTATAAAGAATAAATTATATACTTTTATATGCGTTTACTGTTCCGAAACGACCTGAACCAAAGCGTGTCTGATTATGCGGTCGTTGATCTTATAACCTTTTTGAAGAACTTTCGCGATCGTGTCGGGTTCAAGCTCGTCATCCCGGCAGGTCATGATCGCGTTATGGATCTCGGGATCGAATTTCTCGCCCCGCTCGCCGAAAGAAGTTATTCCGAAATTCTCAAAAGATGTTTTCGCCTGATTAAGAACCATGACGACGCCGTCTTTCAAAGGCGAATTCTCTTCCGCCGCGGCATCGACGGCTCTTTCAAGGTTGTCGAGGATAGGAAGCATCATCTGAACCGTGTCAGCGACGACGACCCCGCGCAAAGCCGTTTTCTCGGCGGCGGCGCGTTTTTTGTAGTTGTCGAAATCCGCGGCGAGCCGAACGAACATGTCTTTTGCCTTTGCGAGCTCCTCGGATTCTTTTGCGGCTTCCGAATTCTCTTCCTTTTTCTCTTCCTTCTTATCTTCTTTCTTTTCTTTTTTCTCTTTCTTTTCCGCGTTTTCTTCGACCGAAGTCTGCGTCTCTTCTTCGGAAACGGGAAGGTCTTTTTCCTCTTCCGTTTCTGCGTTATTCTTTTTCTTTTTTTCAGCCATTTCATTACCTCCGATGTGATTCACCGTTTCGCTCGGAAAATGCGCCGAGGAACTAATATTCTTCATTTATCCTGTGTTTGAGCTGAGACACGATATACGAGCAACCTGCCTTCAATCTCGCATAATTCATCCTCGCGGGTCCCATAACGCCGAAAACGACCGGTATCTTTGAGTCACATCCGACTCTCACAAGTCCCGCGTCGGGATACGGGAAAAACGGATTTTCTTCCCCGATCAGAACGCTGAAATCCTCTTTTTCGGCGGGCGCGGAAAGAAGAACGTTTTTTATCTCATGCTTTTTTGACAGCATATTTATATATTTCTTTGCGACTTCGATATCGGAAAATTCAGGATATGACAGCGGATTTGTTCCGCCGCAGATCGTCAGCTCGTAACTTTTAAGTTCTTCAAGCAGTTCCGCCGCGGCGTCCGCAATACCTGATGCGTCCGCGAAATTTTCCTCGATCGCTTTTTTGAGAAGTTCCAGCCGCGACTTGTTTATCTGTTCGAGTGCGACGCCCGAAAGGACGGTGTTAAGAACGGACGAAATGCCCTGCAACGTTTTCTGATCGAACTCGTTTTCTGTTTTTATAAAACCTGTTTTGACGCTTCCGACGCCGCTGATCGCAAGCAACGCAACGGTGTTTTTCCCGACAGGCATCAGCCCGAAGGAATACGCGCCGCCCGTGCAGACGGGATTGACGGCAAAAACCGCGCATTCGGAAAAATCGGCAAGTTTCTGAGCGGAATCCTCGACCGTGTTATGCAGTCCGGCGCGACGAACGTCACTTATCAGACGGTCGGTGTCGCGCTGAGTGAGCCGATAAGAATGAAGGGCGTTCATCACATAATAACGGTAGCCTTCTCCCGAGGGAACTCTCCCCGCCGAGGTGTGAGGCTTCATCAGATATCCGAGTTTTTCGAGATCGGACATTTCGTTTCTGATCGTTGCGGACGAAACGTGAAGATCCTCCATTCCCGCCAAAGCCTTCGATCCGACAGGCTCGCCCGTTCGGATATAAGCGTTGATAACGGTTTTTAGTATTACTCTTTTTCTTTCGTCAAGTTCCATTGTTTTTCGCCTCCGTGTCGGAACTGTTCCCGACCCGTCGTTTTTAGCACTCTGCGCATATGAGTGCTAACCGTTAAACAGATAGTACCACTTTTTAATTTGTTTGTCAATAGGTAGCATACCCTTTTTCATAAAATTTAACAATTTTTCCACAAGGGAAACGGCGCTCAGAAATAAATACCCGCCTGACGGCGGGTATTCTTTTCAGAGGATGACAAAACCTTTTCCGAAAATAACCGAGTTCCGTTTCGCGGGATTTCCGTTCAAGCGTTTTTCCGCTCGCAAAAGGGCATAACTTTTCGGTCGGTCACGGTGGGTTTCTTCATATAATACGGGGCTGTGAGACGGGCACAACTCATCAATTATTGACGGTTTTTACATCTTCACATATTTTCCGAGTTCGGAAACGATCTGTTTTTCGGTTTCCAAAGACATAACGCTTGCGGCTATCCTGTCCGCTTCCTGTCTGCTCCAACGGGATATTTCCCTTCTTGTCGCGAGAATTGCGGTCGGCGTCACGCTGAATTCATCAAGCCCGAACGATATCAGAAGCGGTATCATCAACGGGTCTGACGCCGCTTCCCCGCACATTCCGACGGGAATCCCCGCTTTTTTACCTTCGGAAATTATATGTCTGATCAGCCTTAAGACAGCAGGCGAAAACGCCGAATAAAGATAGGCTACATCGGCATTCCCGCGATCGACCGCCATTGTATAACCGATCAGATCGTTTGTTCCGATGCTGAAAAAATCCGCCTCCTTCGCAAGCAGATCGGCATTGACCGCCGCGGACGGGGTCTCGATCATGACGCCGAGTTTGATATTCTTGCCGTATGCAACGGTTTTTTCGTCCAACTCCGACTTGATCTCATTTATCATCGCCTTTACCTGCCGCAGTTCATCGATACCTGTCACAAGCGGGATCATGATATGCAGATCCCCGTAAGCGCCGGCGCGAAGAAGCGCGCGCAGTTGCGATCTGAACATATCGCGGTTTTTCAGACAATAGCGCACCGCCCTGAACCCCAAAAACGGATTTTCCTCTTTTTTGAGACCCAGATAACCGATTTCCTTGTCTCCGCCGATGTCAAGCGTCCTTATCACGACAGGTTTGTTCTTCATTATCAAAAGAGCCTTTTTGTACGCCTCAAACTGTTCGTCTTCGTCAGGCATTGTGTTTCTGTCCATGAACAGAAACTCGGTTCTGAAAAGTCCGACGCCTTCACCGTCGTACGCAAGCACCTGATTTGCATCTTCCGGAGTTCCTATATTGGCAAAAAGTTGCAATTCTTCTCCGTCAAGCGTACGGGTCGGGAGCCCTGCATACTTTGCAAGGGCTGCCCTCTCTTTTACGAAATCCACGCGCCGTTTGATATACTCGGCGATGATCTCGTCTTCCGGGTCGGCAAGAACCTCTCCCTTTATTCCGTCAACGATGACGAGTTGACCGTCTTTCAGAACTTCCGTTGCGTTTTTCACGCTCAAAACCGCGGGAATCTCCAAAGCGCGGGCAAGGATCGCTGCATGGGAGGTTTTAGAGCCGATCTCGGTGATAAATCCGACAACATTATTCTTATTTATGCACGCGGTCATCGACGGCGTAAGTTCCGCGGCGACCAGCACGGTATCCTTCGGGAGATCGAACAGATCGACCGTATGCACGCCCAGCAGCAACGCCAGGATCTCGCATTTGATATCCTTCACATCTGCCGCTCGCTGCTTGGTCATATCATCGTCAACGGCGCTGAACATCGCAATAAACATATCGCATACGGTTTCCACGGCGGCTTCGGCGCACTGACCTTCATCTATGCGCTTTTCGATCTCGGAACACATATACGGATCTCTCATCATCATTATGTGCCCCAGAATTATTTCCGCCGCCGATTCTCCGACAGTCTCACGCACGCGCTCACGCAACTTTTCATTTCTCTCAAAAAACTGCTTCAACGCGTCGCTGAACCGTTTTTTCTCGGTCTGAGAATCGCTGTCGGCTTTTGCCGTATAGCTGAGATCCGCCTCGCGATAAATGACAACTTTTCCGATGCCGTACCCCTTTGACGCTCCGATCCCCTGATACATACCTCTCACCTCATACACTCATGTTTTGGAAATTCCCGCAAATCGAGATTGCTTTTTTAACTCTTTTATTCGCCGAGACCGTTTTCGATCATGGAGACTGCCTCGTCAAGAGCTTCTTTCTCCTTTTCGCCGTCACAAATGACTTCGACCTCGGTTCCGCATTTGATGCAGGCGGCGATGATCGCCATGATGCTCTTACAATCCGTGGTGTTTCCGTTTGCTTTGATCGTCACGTCACACGGGTATTTCATCATTGCGTTTGAAAAATTCATCGCCGGGCGCATGTGAAATCCCATTGCGTTTACAACTGTTACTTTTTTTGATACCATGGTTTTTTCTCCTTGAAACTCTTATTCTTTAACTTTTTTCTTGAACAGCCCGAGCAACAGCATCGATACCACCGATCCGGCAGCCAAAGCCAACAGGTAATACGGCCAGTTGCCTACCACCGCGAAAACGAATATTCCGCCGTGAGGAGCCATCAGAGTGCACTTAAAGAGCATGGAGAGCCCGCCTGCCAATCCCGCGCCTATCATACAAGCGGGGATAACGCGAAGAGGATCGGACGCCGCATATGGGATCGCGCCCTCGGTGATGAAACTGAGTCCCAGAATATAGTTTACGGGACCGCTCTTTCTTTCCTGCGCGGTGAACTTTTTCTTAAAGAAAGTGGTGGCAAGCGCGATCGCAAGGGGAGGAACCATACCGCCGACCATAACTGCCGCCATTATATCGTAGTTGCCGGAAGTGATCGCCGCCGTGCCGAAGACATACGCCGCCTTGTTGAAGGGACCGCCCATATCGGTCGACATCATGGCTCCGAGCACCACGCCGAGCAGCACCTTGCTGGTGCTTCCCATGGAATGCAAAAGATTGGTAAGACCCGTGTTCAGCATTCCCATGATCGGATTCACGGCGCACATAATGACAGCTATCAGACCTATACCCACAAGCGGGAAAATAAGCACGGGCTTAATTCCTTCGAGGGACTTCGGCAGTTTTGAAAGGAGTTTTTCAACGCCGAGCATCAGATAACCGCCGACAAAACCCGCAAAAAGCGCGCCGAGGAATCCGGACGGAACGTCTCCGCCGACCGCCGTGAAGGTTGAGCCTGTCGTTGCAAGGAGACCGCCGACGAGACCGACCAGGAAGCCAGGTCTGTCCGCAATCGACTTTGCTATAAAGGCGGAAAGAACCGGAATCATAAAGTTGAACGCATAGCCGCCGATCGTCTTAAAGAATGCGGCAACGGGGCTGTTCGTTCCGAAGTTCGAATCCTGCGGAGCGCCCATCAGCGTATCAATCAGGAAGGCGAGCGCAATAAATATACCGCCCGCAACGACAAACGGGAGCATATTCGACACGCCGTTCATCAGGTGTTTGTATATTTTTCTGCCGAAGCCTTCCGTATCGGTGTCTTTCTCGGAAGACTTTGCGCCGGTATGGTGATAAACGGGAGCGCTGTCGCTCATAACGCGCTCGATCAGTTCTTTCGGCTTCTTTATACCGTCGGAAACTTTTACGCTGATCAGTTTTTTGCCGTCGAAGCGTCCCATTTCAACGCTCTTGTCAGCGGCGATAATTATACCGTCCGCAGCGGCGATCTCCTCTTTTGTCAGAACATTTTTCGCTCCGCCAGAACCGTTTGTCTCGGCTTTAAGAGGAATTCCCATTTCCTCGCCCGCTTTTTCAAGCGCTTCCGCCGCCATATAAGTATGTGCGATACCTGTGGGACAGGCGGTCACCGCAAGAATTCGGTAGCCTTCTTTTTTTGCTGCCGGCACCGGATTCTCCGGATATTTTTCCGATTCCTTCCGATCGATCACGGAAATGAATTCGTCCGCCGTCTTTGCCGACAGAAGTTCATTTCTGAAAGTTTCATCCATCAGCATTGTCATCAGTCTGGAAAGGACTTCAAGATGCAGGTCTCCGTCCTCGGGAGCGGCGATCATGAAGAGAAGGTTTGAGGGCTTGCCGTCCAGCGCATTGTAGTCCACGCCCGACGGCGCCGTAACGACGGAAAGACCGGGATGTGCAACCGCGGATGTCTTTGCATGAGGGATTGCGATCCCGTTCCCGATCGCAGTCGACCCCTGCTCTTCTCTTGCGAGAATTCCCTTCTTGTACTCTTCCTTGTCGCTCAGGTTTCCTGCCTTTTCCTGCAAATCGATCAAAGCGTCGATCGCCTCCGATTTTGAGGAAAGTTCTCTGTTCAGAGAAATGCTTTCTTTTTTCAACAGGTCAGTGATACGCATTTGATATTCTCCTTTTTTTATTTTTTTAAGTTATTGCTCCATTTTTGAAAGAAGTTCAACTATTTCTTCCCGCTTCGCAACTCCCTCGCGGAACGCGGTCGCCGCGCCCGCGGCGGATCCGAGTTTCAAAGCGTATTCATAGTCTCCCTTCTGCAAATATCCCGCGATAAAACCCGCCACCATGGAATCTCCGGCTCCGACCGTATTTACGACTTTTCCGTCGATCGCGCCGAAACTGTGCTTTTCGCCGTTTTCATCTATCAGAACCGCGCCTTTTGACCCCATAGACACCAAGACGTTGACGGCGCCCGTTTTACGCAACTCTTCGGCATATTTCAAAGCTTCCTCCGGCGTGCCGATCTTTACGCCGAAGATCTCACCCAGTTCGTCATTGTTCGGCTTGATCAAAAACGGCTTGTATTTCAGAGAATTCATGAGCAAGTCTCCGGTAGCGTCTACAACGAACAGTATTCCCCTTCCGCTTAATTGCTCCATGATCTTTTCGTAAATATCCGAGGGCAATGTATTCGGTATGCTCCCCGCAAGCACCAGTATATCGCCTGATTTCAGTATCTCAAGTTTTTTGAGCAGTTCCCTGATCTCACTGTCCGAAATTGCCGGTCCGCGGGCGTTAATATCTGTTTCCTGCCCCGAACGGATCTTTACGTTTATTCTTGTCAGACCCTCTTTCAAATGAACAAAATCCGTGCGGATCGCCCCGCCGCTTAACGCCTGTTCGATCGCGCTTCCGGTAAAACCGGCAAGGAACCCCGTAGCGGTAGACTCAATACCGAGTTCCTGCAATATCAACGAAACGTTGATCCCTTTTCCTCCGCAAAACGTGCTTTCTTTCTCCGAGCGGATTATACTGCCGACCGACAGTTCCGGAACGTAGACCAAATAATCGATCGCCGGATTAAAAGTAACCGTATAGATCATTCGCCGACCTCCTTTATTATTGTTAAATCTCTGTAACGGTTGTCCTGCAATCTGTCTGTAATAATGCAGGCTTTTTTGATATCCGCAAATGTTATCGCCGCCGATTTTCCGAATTTTGAATTGTCGGATAAAATGTATGTCACATAACTTTTCTGAGCGACGGCGCGCTTCACGCTTGCCTCATCGATATCATGCGTTGTAAAGCCCGTTTCGGGAGTGATGCCGTTTGTACCCAAAAAACACTTTGTGAAATTATAATGGTTGATCGTTTCCACACAGCTTATCCCGACCAAAGCCTCGGTCGAAGCCTTAACCTCGCCGCCGGTCAGATACACCTTAAAGCCTCTGCGCGCAAGAAGATAAGCGTGATTGAAAGCGTTCGTAACAAAGGTTGCATCCTTTTGGGAAATATATTCAATCATTTTTTCGGTCGTTGTTCCCGCATCAATAAAAACAAAATCATTTTTGAGGATCAACCCCGCCGCATACTTTGCTATGCGCTCTTTTGCGGATGAATTGAGTTTCAGTTTCTCCTTAACATTCGGTTCTTTCAGCAGAATACCCGATTCGTTCGTTACCGCGCCGCCGTGTACTTTTTTCAGTTTGCCCATTTTTGCGAGAGCCAACAGATCACGCCGGACGGTTGATTCCGATGCACCCGTGATCTCCGTAAGATCCGACACCGAAACGGAACGGTTCGTTGACAGTTCAAACAGGATTTTATTGTATCTTTCTTCTGTAAGCATTGTTGACACCTCGATTTGTTTTGAACGATTTTGATTGATTATGGCTGTATTATAGCATACATTTCGTCTTTTGTCAACCGTTTTCAGTCAAATTCTTTTATTTTTTTTCGTATTACGCAAAAATCAGTCAAATTCAATCATCACGGCTTCGCGATCAATGCGAAGACCGAAAAGCGGTCAAGTTTCTCGGATATATTATTTGTATCGTTGCAGGGCTCAACCGTATTATTGACAATCTGAGTTATTATTAAAACCTCATCGGAACTCTCTTTTGAATCACGCGACCGTTGCACGGTTTCCGTATACGGAAAATGCGAGCCGGGCGTCGGAACGCTCGGCTCGCATGTTTATATTATAAATTTGTAAATACGGATCGGTGAATATATTTTTCAGGTAAAGATCTTCGTTCCCGCGTCCATGTTGCCCGTCCAGAGAATGATAAGGAAAATCCCGATCACAACGGCGGTGTACAGCAATGTGGGGATCAGATTCATTCGTATGATCTTTCCCTCTTTGCCGTTCGTTGCGACGGTCGCGCATGCGGCGACCACATTGTTGACGCAGATCATGTTTCCGACCGCGCCTCCGACGACCTGCATCGCAACGATCATATCTCCGCGCAGACCGAGATTGGTCGCCGACTGATATTGCAGGTTTGTGAACAGCGTGTTTGAAACGGTATTGGACCCCGAAACGAATGCGCCGAGATCGCCGATAACAGGCGCGATCATGACGTAAACGGACTTTCCGACGCCCGAAAGCGCCTCAGCCATATAAAAGATCATGCTTTTCGTGCCTTCGGCGTTCACGTCGTTGCTTCCCGAATATCTGAGTATCTGCACGAGTGCCAAACCGAAGACAACGGCGACAGCGGCGCCCGCGACCTGTTTGCCCGTCTCTTTGAAAGCGGAAAAGACCTCTCTGCCCTTCATCTGGTGTATAAGAATGGTCAGAAGAGCGACGAATATAAACATTGTTCCCGGGATATACGCCCATTTAAGTATGTAACCGGTGTTTTCAACGCCGAAAACACTGCTTATACTCGGGCTGATAACGTCCGATTTGAGCCACGCCGCGATCGTTTTTCCGCCGACGCTTACGGGCAGACGGGAAACGACAAGAAGAACGGCGATAAGACCGTAAGGTATCCACGCTTTGAGAAGAGACATATTCGACGGCTTCATGGGAACAAGTTTGCGGCTCGATTTCCACGACTCATCCCAATCGGTCTGATCCGAGAAGTGCCACTCCGTCTTCGGAACGAGAAAGCCTTTTTTCGCGGCGACAACCGTCACGATAAGACCGATAAGGGCTCCGAATATCGACGGAAACTCATATCCGACGAAGGTCGCAACGAGAAGGTACGGAATGCTGAATGAAAGACCTGCAAGAAGCGAAAACGGAAGGATCTGTATAGCGGGTCTGAACGATCTTTCCTTGCTGAAAAACTTGCATATGACGGCAACGATGACAAACGGAAGAAAAGTCGAGACCGCAACGTGAGGAACGGCGGACCAGAATGAAAGCGACATACTGAAAGACTGCGTCGCGATCTCGGGTCCGAGACAGTTGATCGACGTTATGACGGGAGTTCCGATCGCTCCGAACGAAACCGCCGCCGTGTCACAGATAAGCGCTACGACAGCCGCGCCGAGAGGAGGACAGCCGAGACTTGCGAGAAGCGGAGCGGCAAGCGCCGCGGGTGTTCCGAAGCCCGCCGCGGCTTCAAGGAACGAAACAAAAAGGAAACCTATGATTATCGTCTGGATCCTTCCGTCTGGGCTGATGGACTTGAAACCGTTGTTTATCGTCGCCATCGCGCCCGACATTTTCAGAGTGTTCATAACGAGGATCGCACCGGTTATGATTATCAGAACATCGATGGAATTCAAAAGTCCCGAGATCGAATAAGCGGTCAGGGACAGAAGATCCATATCCCAGAAAATAAAGCCGAAGATGCACGCGAGCAGCCACGAAACGGGAAGCGCGTACTTCGCGGGCCAGTTGAAAGCCGCCATAACGACGACACAGAAAACGATCGGCACAAAGGCGATCAAAGCAAGATACCACATAATAACCTCAAAATAAGTCAAAATTTGTTTTATTATAGCAATAAGGGCTTGATTTTTCAAGTCAAACATTGTATAATAACAGACAAAATTAGTCATTTCGGAGAGAGAGAAAAATGTTTCAGGCAGCACCGACGGAGTTAAAAGGGAAACGCTACGATATATTTTCGGCGTCGAACATGAGTTTTCCGTATCACATACACAGAACTTATGAGATCATGAGGGTCGTAAAAGGCTCTGCGCGCTCGGTCATCGCAGGCGTCGAAAGGATCGTTCCGGCAGGCGAGAGCGTCGTGGTTTTTCCCCTGCAATACCATTCTTTTTCGGCGGACGCGTCTTCGCAGATACTCGCATACATCTTCGCGCCGGAATTCATTCCCGAATTCGATGTAATGATGCGCGACAAACTGCCTGCCGATCCGATTGTGCGCATCCCTGAAGAACTTTTCAAAATTTCCGAAAAACAGAGCGTTTTTGCGGTCAAAGCGTTCTTTTACTCGGCGTGCGATTTGCTCTCGGGGACGCTTCCCGTCGTTGACCGGAACGCGTCGGGAAGTCTTTCGGTTCTTGACGAGATCTTCCTGTTCGTTGCGAAAAACTACGCCTCGGACTGTTCCTTGAAAGCCCTTTCGGAAGCGCTGAAATACGATTATTCATATCTTTCAAAACAGTTCAAGGCAAAAACGGGCTTTTCGTATAACCGATATGTCAACGACTACCGCGTGAGTAAAGCGTGTTACCAACTGATAAACGAACCCGAAAAAACCGTGACCAGAATTGCCTCCGACACGGGGTTCGAGTCGGTTCGGACATTCAACCGAGAATTCGCGGAAGTGACGGGAATGACGCCGCTGAAATATAAAAATGTCACAATTGCGGTATTGTAAATCTATAAGGTATATGTTACAATATTATATATAAAATATCGGAGTATACGTGTATGAAGACAGTTTTGAGATCCTCTTTGGATGTTTTTTTGCGGACTCTTATGGTTTCCGCGCTCGCGTTCGCGTCATACCCGCTCGTAGCGGCGGCAAAGGACTTCGGATATGTGATCAGCTGCGTGCTTGCCGTCTTTTACTACCTTGTTTTTATGTATTTTTGCATATTCAATCTGTGGACGGCGGGAGAAAAAGATAAAATAAAAGTCAATGCGGGACACATGAAACCGATGGTTTGGAAGGGCTTCGTCTCAGCCGCCGTCGTGTTCGTTCCGACGGCGATCGTATACACGCTCGCAAATGTGCTTCCGAAAAATACTCTCGGAGACGTTTTCCGCATAATAAACGTCGTACTGACGGAGCATTCCATGTATATTTACTCGATGTTCCGTATCTCCAACTCGGGCGGAGGACTTACGGGCGCGCTGATAACCGCGTTCTTCTGCCTTTCGGGAACAGTCGCCGCGGGAGTCTCATATATCGTCGGCTTCAAAGGAATAAAAATCATTCAACCGTGGCTCGACCAGTGGAAAAAGAACTGATATGAAAGAAAAAGACCGGAAACAACAGAATATGCGGAAAGCGGACGGGAAAAACACAAACGGCGAAAAAACCGAAGGAAAGCGAAAGCCGAGATCCGTTAAAAAGATGTTCGTCATTTCGCTTTGCGCCCTCGCGGGACTTGCCGCCGTCATATTTTTCGCGCTGGTATTTTCCGACGCGTATACGCTGACGCACCCCGAAAAGGTGTCCGCAAAGCGCTTTCCCGACGATTCGGATATAGGGCTTTTCTACGAAGCCGCGACCGTGACTTTTGAGAACGGGGACAAGACCGTTCTTTGGTACATCCCGGCGCAGGACGTTAAAACAGCCGAGCGAAAAGATTCGGACATTACGGTCATTTTCTCGCACGATTGCGGAGACAATAAGACCGTATCGATGATCGACGACGGTATCCTTTACGCAAAGCAACTTGTCGGCGAGGGCATAAACGTCGTCACGTTCGATTATTCGGGCAGCGGTTTCGCAACGGGGAAAGGTTACACCTTCGGAGCAAGAGAAAAAGAGGAATTAAAGCAGATAATCGAATATGTCGGACGGAATTATCCGTCGGAATATACCGTTCTTCAGGGCTGGGGGTTCGGAGCCGCCGCCGCGATCCTCGCGGGGACGGGAAACGACGCAGTGACCGCGGTCATTGCGGACGCATCGTATACGGACTCGAGCGAATACTTCAAAAATGACGGCGGGCTTGAAAAATGGTCGTCTATGCCGAAATGGACGCACGGGCTGACAAGTCTTCTGATGCCTGTTCTTTCGGACGGGGATGTGTTTGATCAGTGCCCGATCGACGCAGTGTCAGAAAAGACGGGACAGAAGTATTTCTTCATCGGTGAGGGCAACGACAATGTCTTTCCGTCCGAATATGCGGAAAAACTGAATACCGCCGCCGTAAGAGCGGGCAACGACAGCCGCGTCTGGATAAGCGAAAAGAGTTACCACGCACAGGCATTCCGCACGGACGAAAAGAATTACGTCAATAAAATTCTCGATTTCATCGGCGAAGTCTGCAAATAGCCGAAACAGAATAAAAATCTCCGTTTCTCAATATATATTCTATGAATAAAAGGAACGGAGGGTGGCAAATGGCGAGCGATTGGCGTCCGAAAACGCCTCAGATCGAGATCGACGACAGAAAAAGCGTCGTTATCGAAGGCTGTCGGCGGATATGCGAGTATGAAAACGAAGCGGTCAAGATCAACGTCGGGAAATACAATGTCCGCGTTATCGGGAAAGATCTTCGCATCAAAAATCTTGCGGACGGCTGCGTTCGGATCGACGGACAGATCATGACCGTTGACCTTTGCTGTTGAGGAATTGAAAAGTTCGGATATAATCAATTTTCTGACCGGATGTACCGAATTTGAGGTCGAAAGCCCCGAACCCGAGAAGCTCCTGACCTCATGCATGGAAAAGAACGTCGATATATGGGCGATACGGCGCATCGACGCCTGTACGCTGAGATTTCGGTGCCGATTGCCCGACGAAAAAGAAGTACGGCAGCTCTGCGACGTCTGCGGAGCGACCTCGGTCGGGGAAGTTTCAACGGGACTTCCCGTCCGCGCAAAAGGCAGAATGCGCCGGTGGGGTTTTCTTGCGGGAGTTATCCTTTTTTTCGCTCTGATAATCCTCATGTCGAACGTTATATGGCGCGTTGATACAGTCGGATATAAAGACAAGATCCAACTGACAGAGGTCGAATGTTTTTTACGCGAACGAGGGCTTACGGTCGGAGCGTTGCGGGGAATGCTTGACGAGCAGACTCTGCGACGGGATCTTATGAGAAACTTTGAAGACATTGCGGGCGCGACCGTCAATTTCTTCGGAAGCGTTGCTGTCGTGGAACTCGAACCTGCCGTTCCGAAACCGGAGATCGAGATCACGGAGCCTGCGAATCTGATCGCGGAAGAGGACGCGCAGATAATCGAAATAACGGTTTTCAACGGTGTTCCCGCAGTCAAAAAGAACGACATCGTCCGAAAGGGACAACTTCTTGTCGGCGGCGTTTACGACAGCAAGCGCATCGGCTACCGTCCCGTTCACGCGCGCGCTCTGATAAAAGCGCGTGTCAACCGAACGCTCGACGTTTTTGTTCCCTATGAGCAGGACGAGATCCGCGAAACGGGAAAAGAAAAAACCGTGTATACGCTGACGCTTTTCGGGGCGCCGTTCGATCTGAACGGCTGCGATTACGAAAGTTTTCGCAAGACCTCGTCGTCGAGCGATCTTCGGATCTCGGAGCATATAATTCTCCCCGTTCGGCTGACGAAAACAAAGTGTTTCCAAACGGAAACGGCTCATCTCTCGCTGACGGAAGAACAGGCTTACGAAAAGGCGATCGCTCTTCTTGACGACGCCGAGGCGATAGGAATGAAAAATCTCGAGATCGAATGTCGCCTTATTGAAACAAAATACACGTCGCAGGGCGTTTATGTCGCTTACAGATACAGCGTCGTGACCGAGATCGGAACGGCGCGGGAGATCAAGATCACCGAGATCCCGAAAGAAGCGACCGAACGGGACTGAAAATAAAAACGTGACAGAGGAAAATCATGGAAAGAAACATTGAGATCGAAGGAACGGAAACGATAGGGAACGTTTTCGGAAGTTTTGACGAAAACATAAAACTCATCGAAAAGGAACTCGACGTGGCTGTCGTCAACCGCGACGGTCAGATCAAGATATGCGGCGGAGAGGAAAACACCGAGGCGGCCGAAAAGGTCGTCCGTCTGCTGATCTCCGTTGCGGAACGCGGAGAGACCGTCACTTCGCAGATCGTCAGTTATTTCATATCAATGGTCGAAGAGGGGAACGATGCGGCGCTCGCGGATTTTTCGTCGGATTGCGTCTGCATAACGGCAAAAGGCAGACCCATACGGGCAAAAACGCTCGGGCAGAAGCAATATCTCGAAGCGATCGAAAACAACACCGTAACTCTCGGCGTCGGACCTGCGGGAACGGGAAAAACGTATCTCGCGGTTGCGATGGCGGTCACCGCGCTCAGAAACAAGCAGGTCAGCAGAATAATCCTGACGCGTCCCGCTGTTGAGGCGGGAGAAAATCTCGGATTTCTTCCCGGAGATCTGCAAAACAAAGTCGATCCGTATCTGAGACCGCTCTACGACGCTCTTTTCGATATGCTCGGAGCGGAGACATACCAGAGATACCAGGAAAAGGGGGTTATTGAAGTCGCGCCCCTCGCTTATATGCGCGGACGGACTCTTGACGACTCGTTCATCATTCTCGACGAAGCGCAGAACACGACGCGGGAACAGATGAAAATGTTTCTGACACGTCTCGGTTTCCGTTCAAAGATAGTCATAACGGGAGATATAACCCAGACGGATCTTCCCGCGACAAGAAAAAGCGGGCTGAAACAGGCGATGAAGATTCTCGACGGCATAGACGGCATAACGGTGCAGATGCTGACTCACAGGGACGTTGTCCGCCACAGACTCGTTCAGCAGATAATCAAAGCCTACGAAAAAGCGGACGCGGAAACGGAGAGAAAAAATGAAAAGACCGAACGTTGAGATAATAAACAGACAAAAAACTTTCGAGGTCACGGACAAACTCGAAAAACTCATAAAGAAAGCGATCGCGACAACGCTCGGATGCGAGGGGGTCGGCGTCGGATGCGAGGTCAGCGTCCAACTGACGAACAACAGACAACAGCGCGAACTGAACGCGAAGATGCGCAATATTTCCGGGACGACGGACGTGCTTTCGTTCCCGTCGGGAGAATATCCTCCCGAGCCCGAGGAGAAGATCTGTTTTCTCGGAGACATATCTCTGAACCTCGAACGCGCGGAGAAGCAGAGAAAAGCGTACGGTCATTCTTTTGAGCGCGAAGTCGCGTTTCTGACCGCGCACTCGTGTCTGCACCTGCTCGGATACGATCATATATCGGAAGAAGACGAGAAGGAAATGATCGCACGGCAGAAAGAAATCATGGAAAAGATGGGGCTCGGCAGATAAAAGCCGAAAGCTTCCCGCTCAAAAGAAAAGAACGGAGAAAAGAAGAAATGAGAACAGCGTATATATCGATCGTCGGAAGGGCGAATGTCGGAAAATCGACGCTTCTGAACGCGATCATCGGCGAAAAGATATCGATAGTTTCAAACAAACCGCAGACGACGCGGAACAGGATAACGGGGATATACAACCGAGACGGGATGCAACTCGTTTTCGTTGACACGCCCGGAATGCACACTCCGAAAAACAAACTCGGGGAGCATATGGTAAAAGCGGCAAAGGAAGCGATGGACGACGTCGACGCCGCGATACTCGTCGTTGAATGCAAGCCGCCGAGAGCGACCGAGAAAAGGATAATCGAGCGTCTTGCGGCAGACGGAACGCCGACGATACTTGTCATCAACAAGATCGACTGCGTAAAAAAAGCGGACATTATGAAAACGATAGAGGAATACTCCAAACTCGGCGAATTTGCTTCCGTGATCCCGATAAGCGCGCTGAAAAACGACGGCGTACAGATCGTTCTGAAAGAGATCATGCCGTTCACCAACGAGGACGGCGTTCAATACTATCCCGACGACGAGGATACGGATCAGACCGTCAGACAGATGGCGTCGGAACTCGTGCGCGAAAAGATACTGCGAAACATGCACGACGAGATCCCTCACGGCATCGCGGTCGAGCCGCTTGTTTTCAAAGACAGAAAAAACAAAAACGGCGAGCCGCTGACTGACATCGTCATGAATATAATCTGCGAAAAAGAGTCGCACAAGGGGATGCTGATCGGAAAAGCGGGCTCAATGCTGAAAAAAACCGCTTCGGAAGCGAGGGCGGACATTGAAAAACTGCTCGGAAACAAGGTCAATCTTCAATGCTATGTCAAAGTCAAGGAAAACTGGCGCGACAGCGAAAAGATAATTACCGAACTCGCGCTTTTCGACGACTGATATGAAAACGACTGTCAAGGGCTTGATAATCAAGCGGACGCCTTTCAAAGAAAACGATATGCTGCTGACCGTTCTGACCGCCGAAAAGGGGAAAATGACGCTCCTTGCGCGCGGGATAAGAAAGAGCAGAAGAGACCTGAGCGGATACCAGACCCTCGCTTACGCAGAATTTGAGATATTTGAAGGCAGAGGAATGGCGGTCGTCGATGACGCGGAGGTATGCGAACCGTTTGAAGGGCTGAGAAAAGACATCGAAAGCCTTTCTCTCGTGCAGTATTTCGCCGACGCCGCGGCATACGTCTCTACCGACAGAGGCAACCCCGAAATGCTGCGCCTGCTTCTCAATTCGGCAGCGCTTCTGTCCGACGCGAAAGCGGACAAACTCGTTGTCAAAACAGTGTTTGAACTCCGTTTTGCGCTCGAAGAAGGCTTTGCGCCGTCGGAAGGCTGTTGCGCCGTCTGCGGAGAAAAACCCGCCGTATGGTCTTTTTCACAGGGACTTCTCTGCGATAAATGCGCGTGCGGAGACGGGTTTTCGCTGTCGGAACAGGAACTTGCGGCGATAGATCATATACTGTCGTCGTCGGGGATGAGAACTTACCGTCTGCCGATCGAAACGAAAGATCTCGGGCATCTGTCGGGGCTGACCGAAAAATATCTCGAATACCATCTCGAACACCGCTTCGACAGCCTTGATTATTACAAACAGTTTGAAAGTTTCGGAAAATGAATATGGAAAAAGAATTTATCACTCTCGAATTTGACAAGGTTCTTGCGGCGTTGGCGGAACATGCGATCTCCCCCGCGGCGAAGGAACTTTGTCTTTCGCTTTCGCCCGCAAACGACATTGAAGACGCGGAAAAAGAACTTGACAGGACAGCCTCCGCGGAAAGACTTCTTCTGAATTTCGGCGCGCCTTCGTTCGGAAGTCTCAAAGATGTGACCAACGCCTGTGTGCGCGCGAAAAACGGCGCGCAACTCGGTATCGGAGAACTGATCGCGGTCGCGAACGTGCTGAAACTGACCGACAGTCTGAAAAAATTTCTCGACGAACATCTTGACGGGGACGACGTCCTTTCCGAGGACAGATACTCCCTCGTTCCGAATAATTACCTCGCGGATAAAATACTTTCTTCCTTCATCGGAGAGGACGAGGTCGCGGACGGGGCATCCCCCGCTCTCAGAGAGATCAGACGCAAACAGGCTCAGGCGCGAAACAGGATAAAATCGTCGCTCGACTCGATCGTTCGGTCGCAGCAGACGCAAAAATACTTGCAGGAAACAATAGTGACGCAGAGGAACGGAAGATACGTTATTCCCGTCAAGGCGGAATACCGTTCCGAGATAGCGGGTCTCGTTCACGACACATCGTCCTCGGGAGCGACGCTGTTTATAGAGCCGATGAGCGTTGTCAACGCGAACAACGAACTTTCCGAACTCGACGCGAAGGAGCGTGCGGAGGTAGACCGGATTCTTTCCGCCCTCTCTGCGGAAACGGGAGACTACGCGGATACGGTGAGCGAAGACTTCCGCACCGCGAGATTTTTCGATTTCTGTTTCGCAAAAGCACGATACGCGGCGGCTTTGCGCGCCGTCAGACCGGAATTGAACGAAAAAGGCGTTATCAAAGTCGAGAAAGCCCGTCATCCTCTTATTCCGAAGGACAGATGCGTTCCGATAGACATCGCGCTCGGAGAAAAATATTCCGCGCTGATAGTCACGGGTCCGAACACGGGCGGAAAAACAGTTTCGCTGAAAACGACGGGATTGCTTTGCCTTATGGCAAAATCCGGGCTTTTCGTTCCGTGCCGCGATGAGGCGAAGATCGGATTTTTCGACAGAATATTCGCGGATATAGGAGACGAACAGTCGATAGAGCAGTCGCTCTCGACTTTTTCGGCGCACATGGCAAACATCTCATCGATCCTTTCCGAGATAACCCCGCGGTCGCTCGTTCTGATGGACGAACTCGGCTCGGGGACAGACCCCGTGGAAGGGGCGGCGCTTGCGATCGCGATAATAGAGCAGATGCAGGCGACAGGCGCAAGGATAATGTGCACCACGCACTATGCGGAACTGAAACTTTACGCGCTCCAAACGCCCGATGTCGAAAACGCGTCGTGCGAATTTGATGTGGCGACGCTGAAACCGACGTATAAACTCATCATCGGAATCCCGGGCAAATCGAACGCTTTCGCGATAGCGTCGATGCTCGGAATATCCGAAGACATAATAAACAACGCAAAATATCACCTCGACAGCGAGAGCGTCAAGGTCGAGAGAGTGCTCGCCGACCTCGAAATAAGCAAAAAAACCGCCGAATTCGATGTCGAAAGGGCGGAACAGATAAAGAAGCAGGCGGCGGAGGAACTGCGGAAAGCGAAGGAAGAAAGAGAAAAGATCCTTGCGGACGCGGAAACAGAAGCGGACAAATCGCGTAAAAAAGCGCTCGGCATGATCGAGAGCGCGAGAAGAGAAGCGCAGGTCGTGACAGACGAACTCGACAGACTCCGCAGAGAAAAGGAACGTGCGGACTTCAAGAAAAATATCGAAGCGACGCGCGCGATGACGGAGGAGCGCCTCGATAAACTCGAAGAAAAGATAGAAACAAGACCGAAAGAAAAAAAGAAGCCGCTCGAACGGCCTCTGAAAACGGGCGACAGCGTGCGTGTTTATTCGATGAACAAGGAAGGAACGGTCATCGAAGACCCGAAAGGAGGCAAAGTCATGCTTCAGATCGGAAGCGTCAAGATGCGTTTTCCGATCGAAGATCTTGAAATAATCAAGCCGAAGCAACCGAAGCCGCAATCGGCGACTCTCGACATTGAGAGCCGCGCCACGAGACGCGCCGCATCCGAACTCGATCTGCGGGGAGTAACGGTCATGGAAGCGGAGCGCATGGTCGACGAATATATCGACGAATGCAGTCTTTGCGGATTAAAAGTCGTCAGCGTCATTCACGGCAAGGGTACGGGCGCTCTTCGCACCGCGGTTCAGCAAAAACTCAAAAGAAACAAACTTGTCGAAAGCTACCGTCTCGGGACCTTCGGAGAGGGCGAAAGCGGAGTTACGATAGTCACATTAAAATAAAAGGATGCCGGAAGAATGAAAAACCTTTACAGAAAGAAAAAAACGCTGACGCTGAGGCTGGTCGCCGCATTTGCCGTGGCGCTGATACAGGTGCCGATAATTTTCGGAGTGAGAGCATTTTTCCCTGAATTTTACGGCAAAGACCCGATGCTTTTCACGGTCTGCGTGATCATTGTTTTTTCTCTCGCGGGGCTGATAATCCTTGTCAAAACGATGAACCCTTTCGCGATCGTCTCGGCGATGATAAAAAACGAGAAAAGATTGAAGTCGGACAGAAAATTCTGGAGATCGAACAACAAAAACGTTTCAAAGGACTCTGTCGTTTCGGCATTTGAAAAAGGCGGGTTCACGCCTTCCGAAAACGGCGACGGGAGCGTCACGCTGACCCGAAACGGAATTTGGAGAGAGTCCGTGACCGTTTATGAAGATGCGGAAGATCCCGGAACGATCATCAACGCGAAGGTCGGAAATTCGATGCGCGCGTCATCCCGTTACGACAAAAGAGCGATCGCGCTCATTTTCCTTGTCAGCGGAATAACGGAGGAAGACAAAAAACTTTCCGCAGACGCTTCGGCGATCGAAAACGGATGTGTGCTTCCCGTATTTTACGACAAATCGACTGATCTTGCATATTACATGGGAGGCGACACCGGTGCGAACACTCCCGAAAAACCGTTGCAGGAGGACATAAAGCGTTATCTGCTCGGCGTGGAAAACGATTTTGCGCCGAAGACCGACGACGAAAAGACCGACGAAGAGATCGAATTTGAAAATCTTGATGCCGACGAGATATTCGCGTCAATGAAAAAAGACAGAAAGAGCGCGGGAAAAGAATGAAACTGCTGACAGGCGGGATCCGAGATAAAAAAACAAAAGCGTATCTTTCCGAAAGATACACTCTTGTCGGAGTTCCGTCCCTTCCGGTCGCAGACCCTATAAAAGAACACATCGATATCGGACTTTTCGTTTCGGGAAGTATAAGTGTCTGCGAACCGAGCGTTTACGGCTTCTATAAAGAATTCTTTCCCTCGGTCATCTGCGCAGAGACGCGAGTGTCGGAGAAATATCCGAAAGATGTCGCGTACAACGCTTTCTCTGTCTGCGGAGCGCTCGTTTGCAGGGAAGATGCGACGGACGTGACGCTGAAATCGCTTTTCCCGAAAATCGTATCGGTCAGACAGGGTTACGCAAAGTGCAGTACGGTCGTCGTTTCCGAAAACGCCGTCATAACCTCAGACCGTTCGATCTTTTCGGCGTGCGAAAAACTCGGTGCAGACACGCTTTTTGCAGACAACGACGGAGTTCTTCTCGAAGGCTACGACACGGGATTTCTCGGGGGAGCGACTGCCGTGACGGATGAATATGTTCTTTTCATAGGCGATCTGAGCCGCAGAAAAGACTGTAAAGAAATATGCTCGTTCATAGAAGCGCACGGGAAAAAAGTTGAATATATTCCCGATGTTCCGCTTCTGGACTGCGGTTCGCCTGTAATTATCTGACTTCTCCCGAATATACTGTTCAGGGTGATACTGTGCGCGGAAGGAGAAGACAAAGATTTTCCTTTAAGAAAAAAGCCCTGCTTGCTCTTATCCTTCTGCTTGTCCTTACCGTTACCGGATGCGTTTATTACAACTCCCGTCTTGCGCCGCTGATAGAGGCGATAGGAATGTCGGACGCGCAGGACATCGCGACGGCGGCGATCAACAACGCAATAAAAGATACGTTGAGAAATCCGGACATCGACTATTCGAAGCTGACAGTTGTGACCAAAACTTCCGACGGACGGATCGCGTCGATACGGACGGACCCCGAACAGATAAACAAACTGACGACGCAGATCACTCTGGAACTGCTTGACGGGCTTTCCGAACTCGATGAGACATATATAAAAATACCGCTCGGCACGGTATTCAACAACGAATACTTCGCGGGAAGAGGTCCTGCAATCCCGATCGAACTTTGCCCGACACAAAGTGTTTTTACCGACATATCGACACGGTTCGAGGCGGCGGGAATAAATCAGACCGTGCATTCCGTTCTTCTGACGGTCACCGTCAGCATAGACCTCGTTTTCCCGACGAGGATACTGACCGCGGAATGTTCCGAGACCGTTGTTATCGCCGAGACCGTCATAGTTGGGCCGATACCGGATTTTTATTCCGAAAAAGCGCGATGAAATAAGAAACAGAGGTAAAAAAATGACTCCGAAAAAAAGGATCGACGAGCTGACCGACCTGCTCAATCATTATGCGAAAAAGTATTATACCGAGGACATCTCGGAAGTGTCGGATCACGAATACGATATGCTATCCCGAGAACTCCGACGGCTCGAGGCGGAATATCCCGAACTGAGAAGAGCGGATTCCCCGTCTCTCCGCGTAGGGGGAAGCATTGCGGAAGGCTTTGAACCGGTCGTTCATGAAGTTCCGATGGAAAGTCTTCAGGACGCTTTTTCAAAAGAAGAACTTCTCGATTTCGACCGAAGAGTAAAAGAAAAATTTCCGAACGCCCGCTACGATGTCGAATTGAAGATCGACGGGCTTTCGGTCAGTCTGACTTATATAAACGGCGTTCTGGAACTCGGCGCGACACGCGGAGACGGAACGACGGGCGAAAACGTGACCGCCAATCTGCGGACTGTCAGATCAATTCCTCTCGTTCTCGACGAAAAGCTTCCGAAGCTGATCGTCCGCGGAGAGGTCTATATGCCGAAAAAAACTTTTGAAAGGCTGAACGCAGAACGTGAAGAAAACGGCGAACAGCTTTTCGCAAATCCCCGTAACGCCGCGGCAGGATCGCTCAGACAGCTCGATTCGTCCGTTGCGGCACAGCGCGGACTCGATATTATCGTTTTCAATCTTCAAGCGGTCGAAGGCAGAACCTTCGCATCGCATTCCGAGACGCTTGATTTTCTGAAAAAACAGGGTTTTCCCGTGAGTCCTTACTACTCGGTATTCGACAGTATGGAAGATGTGTGGAACGAGATACAAAGGCTCGGGAATATGCGCGACGAGTTGTCTTTCGGCATCGACGGGGCGGTCGTAAAGGTCAACGATCTCAAAATGCGCGAAGCCCTCGGAAGGACGGTCAAGGTCCCGCGCTGGGCGATCGCCTTCAAATATCCGCCCGAACAGAAGAAGACAAAAGTTCTCGACATCCGCGTTAATGTCGGCAGAACGGGTGTTCTGACGCCGCTCGCCATCCTCGAACCCGTCTTTTGCGCGGGGAGCACGATCTCGAAAGCGACATTGCACAACAAAGATTTCATCGCGGAAAAAGATGTTCGAATCGGGGACAGCGTCATCATTCAAAAAGCAGGTGATATAATTCCCGAGGTCGTTGAGGTCGTGAAAGAAGACCGCCCGTCGAACAGCGTTCCGTTCGAAATGCCGAAAGTCTGTCCCGTTTGCGGAAGCGAGGTCTTTTCGGATGAAGAGGACGCGTTTATCCGTTGTCTGAACTCCGACTGCCCCGCGCAGATCGTCCGCAATATCATCCACTTCGCCTCGCGCGACGCGATGGATATAGACGGGCTCGGGAAAAACATCGTCGAAAGGTTCGTTGATGAAGGGCTTATACGCTCCGCCGCAGACCTTTACACTTTGAGCCGCGAAACGCTCGCTTCGCTCGACCGTTTCGGAGAAAAGTCCGCGGACAACCTGCTCGCCGCGCTCGAAAGGTCGAAAGAGAACAATCTCGACCGCCTTGTTTACGCGCTCGGCATAAGACAGGTCGGAAGCAAAGCGGCAAAGATCCTGTGCGAGAAATTCACGACCATGGATGCGCTGACAGCCGCTACACATGACGAACTGACCGTCATAAACGATATAGGGCCGATAACCGCGACATATATAACCGAATACTTCCAAACCGAAAAGAACATTGAGCTCATCAACCGCTTCAAAGCTCTCGGTCTCAACATGACTTACACGGGAAATATACGCGACACGCGCTTTGAGGGAATGACATTTGTCTTAACGGGAAAACTCCCGACTTTTTCGCGCGATGATGCGTCCGCTCTCATCGAAAGCTACGGCGGCAAGGTCTCCGGTTCCGTTTCCAAGAAAACGACCTTCGTCCTCGCAGGCGAAGACGCGGGCTCAAAACTGACAAAAGCACAAGCCCTCGGCGTCCCCGTCATCGACGAAGCCGAATTTTTGAAAATGACAGAATAAACCGAAAAAACAGACAGCCTTCGCGGAATAAACCGCGAAGGCCGCTTTTTTATATCTCTCCTTTCGGATATTATATGGCGAAAAGTCTGTCTGTGAGCCTTTCCGAAGCCCGCGGGAACGAGGGATGATCCGCGCGGACTTACGGAAAAGCCGCAAAAAGAGAAGAGAAAAGAGGGTAGGCATATTAAAACGGGAACTCTGTTTCGATGAAAAAGAATTGCCGACGGGAAGCCGGAATTCCGTTTTTCAAAGTTTCCCGGTGCGAATGGCAGTGGAAAAAGCGGAGAAATTCTGCCAGATCCGAATATTTCTCCGCTTAAACCGTCATTTTACGAATATCTTTCTTTTTGTTACGGAGACGAAGCCTGTCCGCAATCATTGCGATAAATTCGGAATTTGTCGGCTTTCCGCGCGACGAACTGATCGAATAACCGAATATCGAATTGAGGACGTCAACATCTCCCCTGTCCCATGCGACTTCTATCGCATGACGAATAGCGCGCTCCACTCTCGAGGAAGAGGTCTTGAATTGTTTTGCGACCGACGGGTAAATGATCTTTGTCACCGCATTTATGGCTTCCGGATCGGTGACTGCAAGCATGATGGCACATCGGACATAATGATATCCTTTGACATGCGCGGGGATCCCGATCTCAAGAATTGCTTCCGTCACCTGCTTTTCAAGATCGTCTTCTTCAAGAATATGGCGCTCCTCCTCCCCGGAAACGGGCTGAGATACGGAAAAGATCTCTTTTCTTTCCGGAACGGAGCATATCTGACGTATCCGCTCCGAAAGGATCGCATAGTTCACGGGCTTTACAAGATAATAAGAAGCACCGAGTCTCATCACTTCTTTGATCATCATTTCGTTTACGGCCGTCGAAGTGGCAATAAATCTCGGGCGACGGGAAAGCGGGATCTTTAATGCCTGTTCCAAAAATGCAATTCCGTCAAGACCCGCCAGGATAATATCAAATAAGACGACATCCGGAGAAGTGGCGGGAATCGCATCAAGCGCGCTCTTCGGATCTGCCGTCGTCAAAACGATATCAAAGCCCTCGTTTCGGAGTTTGTTCGCCGTGTACGAACGAAACTCCGAATTTTCATCTACGATCATGATCCTGATCTTCTTTTCATAGCCAAATCCTTCCATAAAAGTTCCTCCTGTTACCGCTTGTCCGAAAGCGAGATGAATCCCGAGAGAGAGCTTTCGGCAATACGGTTGATATATATTTTTTTTATTACCGTGTTCGCTGTTTTTTTATGTGCAAACAGATTTTATCATATAATTCTATGGTCTTCAAGCGAAAATTGTCGAAAACCATTCGGCAATTGTATGACAATAATGTCTTTTTAAGAACAAACTTCGACACAAATTTGTGTTTTATACAAATACATGTATGTTTATTAGTGCAAATGTGACAAAAGAATATAACCCGAATTTTTTGAATGTATCATCGCTGTACATACGGAACAAAATCGAAAAAGAGATCTTCATCCCGGAAAAAACATCTCCGTGCAGAACATACCGTCTTTGCGATCTTTTTCTTTTTCCTTTTCCTTTTTTATTTTGTTAAACATCTATTCTTTTTTCCCGCATACCGTCCTCAGTCACATTTATTCATCGGTTTTTTTCTTTTATCCGTCTGTCTCCCTCATTCTTATAATACACAACGAAAAAACCGCGCGGCTGCCGCGCGGTCTTCTTTTCCGAGGCAAAAACGGGATCGCCCGTCGGACGATCCCGTTCAAATATACATATAATAATCAGACGCCGTACTTGGTCGTGTTCACCTTGATGCCGGGGCCCATCGTGGAAGCAATAACGCAGCTCTTTATATACTGACCTTTTGCAGCCGCAGGCTTAGCCTTAACGATAGCTCCTATAAGAGCGTCAAAGTTCTCTGCGATCTTCTCCGCGCCGAAGGACGCTTTTCCGATCGGACAGTGAATGATGTTCGTTTTATCAAGACGGTACTCGATCTTACCGGCTTTGATCTCTTTGATCGCCTGAGCGACGTTCATCGTAACGGTTCCCGCCTTCGGGTTCGGCATAAGTCCCTTGGGACCGAGAACCTTACCGAGACGACCTACAACACCCATCATGTTGGGAGTCGCAACAACGATGTCGAAGTCAAACCAGTTTTCTTTCTGGATCTTTGTTACCATATCCTCAGCGCCGACATAATCCGCTCCGGCATCAAGAGCCTCCTGAGCCTTGTCGTCCTTCGCAAAAACGAGAACTCTCATCGTTTTGCCGGTTCCGTGAGGAAGAACCATCGCGCCTCTGACCTGCTGGTCTGCGTGACGGGAGTCAACGCCGAGACGGACATGCATCTCGATCGTTTCGTCAAACTTCGCCTTTGCGGTCTTGCAAACAAGATCGCAAGCCTCGGCGGTATCGTAAAGTTTGGCAGACTCGATTGTTTTCGAGCTTTCAATATATTTCTTGCCTTTTTTCATCTTAAAAAAATCCTCCTATGTGGTTGTTCGGAAATGATCCTCCCACAGTTATAAAGCGGCTCGCGTGTTACGAACCGAGTTCAAAATGTCAGTCCTCAACGGTAACGCCCATGCTTCTCGCGGTTCCGGCGATCATGGACATAGCGGCTTCGACGTCGTTCGCGTTAAGGTCGGGCATTTTCTTTTCGGCGATTTCTTTAATCTGCGCCTTTGTTATCTTTGCGACCTTCGTCTTGTTGGGAACACCCGAACCGGACTCAATGCCGCAGGCTTTCTTTATAAGAACTGCCGCCGGCGGAGTTTTCGTCACGAACGTGAACGAACGGTCCGCGTAAACGGTGATAACGACGGGGATGATAAGACCCGCGTCATTCTTGGTCTTTTCGTTGAATTCTTTGATAAAAGCCATTATGTTAACGCCGTGCTGACCGAGAGCCGGACCAACGGGAGGCGTAGCAGAGGCTTTGCCCGCAGGAATCTGCAGTTTGATATAACCGGTAACTTTCTGTGCCATTATTCTTTTTCCTCCGTAATTATTAAATCGCGCTTTTACAGCGCAGCGAGATCGCCGATTCCGATCTCCGCGGGGATATCACGACCGCCCATGGAGATAATGACTCTGGCTTTCCGCTCTTTCATGTCAACGCTTTCAACGATACCCGTGAAGTTGGCCATGGGACCGCTTACGACCTTGACGTTGTCACCCGCGCTGAACGGAGCTTCTTCGACGCTCTGTACAAGGTTCAGATTGCGGATCTCTTCATCTGTCAGAGGAATGGGTTTTCCTTCCGGGCCGACAAAACCGGTCACGCCGCGGATATTGCGGAGCAACACCCATGTGTCGTCGTTGACGACCATATTGACAAGGACATATCCGGGAAGAAGTTTTCTCTCGGTCTCAACGACCTCGCCGCTCTCCTTGATGTCCTGAACTTTTTCCATGGGTATCTTGACTTCGCGAATAAGATCGTGCATTCCGCGAAGGTCAACGACCTTTTCGATGCTCGTCGCGACTTTGTTTTCGTAACCCGAATAAGTGTGGATAACATACCACTGTGCCGTTTCGGCCATCAGATGATCCCTCCGTCAGAGATGATATAAATTCTCGTAAAAGTCAATTAAAACAGCGACGAAAGTCCGTTGCCGACAGAGAAGCTGACGATGTTTTTGAAAACAAGGTCTATAACTCCGATGAACAACGCGCTTATCACAACGATGACTATAACCGTCAGAGTGTCGCGAACGACCTGTTTGGAGGTCGGCCAGGTGACTTTTTTGAGTTCGCTCTTAACTTCCTTCAAATATCTGAAGAAACGCACGAAGATATTGGGTTTCTTATTCTTCGCGGGAGCTTTTTTCGCTGTCGTGTCGTTTTTGGAAGCGACAGCTTTTTTTTCATCAGCCATTTCGCGTCCTCCTTACTTGGTTTCTTTGTGCAATGTGTGTTTCTTGCAGAACTTACAATGCTTCTTCATTTCAAGTCTGTCCGGATCGTTTTTCTTGTTTTTGGTTGTGAAATAATTCCTCTGCTTGCATTCCGAGCAGGCAAGAACAACCTTATCTTTTCCCATTGACGGCACCTCCTTATAAAATTGCCTCCCTTGCAGGTATTTAAAGGGCTCGCTTCAACGCTTTCCGAGAGGCTTGCACGACCTCTTTTCGCGGCGTTTTCGGCTTCGCGCCGTCTTGGAACGGGCAGCACGAGAAAGCACCTTTACGCAAGGTATCAACATTATAACATAAAAGAAACCCCTTTTCAAGAGAGATTTATGAATTTTTTGTTATTTTTCAACAAAAAAGCGCACTGTCCCTTTCAGCGTCGGATATTCTCCGTCCCCGTTCGGGGTGCCGGCAGACATCTGTGCGGAACGGGATCGCGGATATATTAAAAAATTACAATTTTTATAATTTAAGTATAGCCAAATCGGAAATAATGTGTTATACTGTGTATATAACAATCCGAAAGAAGGAGTTCCGACCGATGACCGTCCGAAAATACGCTTTGAGAGCCATATCCGTTTTGCTGACCGTTTTTCTGACTTTGTCGGTCGTTCTGCCGTCTTTTGCGGAAGAGGGAGACGGCTCCGAACTCTCTCCGACGAGCAAACGCTCGCTCCTTGTCAACATCGACACGAACATGATCCTTTATTCGGAAAAAGCGGACGAGCCTTTTTACTGCGGATTTCTCCCGAATGTCGTGACGTGCATGATCCTTCTCGAATCGGAGCCCGACCTTGAAAAAACGGTCACGATCTCGGAACAGGTCATAGAAGAGACGAAGCAACTGAGCGCGGCGAAACTGAAACCGGGAGACGTGATCTCGCTCGCGGACCTCGTGAAAGCGGCGCTGACGTCGGCGTCTCAGGAGGCGTGCATCGCGATAGCGCATTTCGTCAACAATAAAGGGACATCGTCTTTCATCGAAACGATGAACACCTATGTGCGTGAACTCGGAGTTACGCAAACTTCCTTCGGAGGCGTCAACAGTTATTATTCCTCCGCATCAAAAACGACGACGATCTCCGATCTTTCGGTCATTTTGCAGCACGCGCTCTCCCTCGACGGCTTCACAGAATTCATCAGCACGCCGGTCGTAACGATCACGGTCAACGGTGAAAAAAGAACGCTCTATACATACAATTCGTCGATCGTTCCGTCCTCAGATTACTATATATCCGATATAACGGGCTTGGGCGTTTACGCCTCCGAAAGCGGCGGTTACTGTTCGGCATGCGTGACAACGACAAAGAATATGAGAGTTCTTGCCATCGCCTCCGACACGGAGGGGATCGTAAGCATCTACAACGATCTTAAACAGATGGTGACTTTCGCAAAAAACGAATACGTTTCGACGCGCCTTATCTCAAAGGGCGACACCGTTTGCGAAGTCGGGGTCAGAACCGGAAAAGATGCCGATTTTGTCGTTTTGACAGTCACCGACGATATTAACGCGCTCCTGCCGAAAAGTTTCGATCAATCGCTGATCGAAAGAGTTATCGACGCGCCCGAATCCATCGACGCGCCGGTCTCGAGAAACGAAAAACTCGGGACGCTGATACTCAGATATAACGGGCAGGTCTACGGAACATCGGATCTCGTCACGAAAACGGCGGTCGAGGTAGATACGATGGAAAAATTCACTCAGGCGATCAATTCCTTCTTTAAAGGCCCCGTATTCATCTCCGCAATCGTCATAGTTGCGATCGCAATCGCGATCTATACGATCGTGCGCATAGTCGGAAACAACCGCAGAACAAAGAACAGAAAAAGCAAGGAACGCGAACGCGTCAAGATCGACATGGACTGATCATGTCCCGAACAGAGCGGGCGACGGCGGTTGGATGCACTCCGAATTTTTCGATGTCTTCGACCGTACTTTCCCCCGAAAGGACAAGCACCGTGTCTATCCCCGCGTTTACTCCGCATTTAATATCCGTGTACAGCCTGTCTCCGACAATGACCGCGTCATTTTTTTCGACGCCGAAAAACGACAGCGCGGAAAAAGCCATTTCCGCCCTCGGTTTTCCTATGTAGAAAGGCGTTTTTCCCGTTGCCTGTTCCAGACAGTAGCACATCGTCGCGCAATCGGGCAGATACCGCCCGTTCGGAGCGGGGCATACGACGTCCGGATTTGTTGCGTAAAAGGGCACACCGCCGCAGAGAAGCGAGCATGCGTCCTCCATTTTTTTATATGTCAGCTCGGTATCGTAACCGACAAGCAAAAAATCGATATCTTCGGCAGGCTCGGTCCTCACATCAAGCCCGAAAGAAGCGACCTCCTCACGCAAATATCGCGTTCCCATGACATAGACGGAGGCGTTCCGCTTTTTTTCGCAAAGAAAGCGGGCGGCGGCCTGTCCCGACGTCAGAATGTTTTTCTTTTCGGCATAAAACCCGAGACGGCCGAGTTTTTCGAGATGGGCGTCCGCGCTCCTCGATGAATTGTTCGTCATAAAAACATATTCGATCCCGCGGCGGCGAAGATCCTCGATAAAATCCACCGCGCCGGGAATGGGAACATCGCCGTGATAAACGGTGCCGTCCATATCGAGAAGAAAAAGTTTTTTCGTTTTCGTAAGTTCAAAAGCGTTCAAGTTTTTCATATCCTTTCGGAGATTATCTGTATGCGTATATACAATGATTACGGCACGATGATGAAAGAAAAATACGGGGAGAAAATATACAAACTTCCCGTAAACCTGCCCGTCTCGTGTCCGAACAGGGACGGAACGCGAGGCAACGGCGGTTGCCGATTCTGCGGCGCGGTCGGCGCGGGATTTGAAAGTCTCGACAAAGCCATACCCGTCAAAGAACAGTTGAGGATCAACCGAGAATATATGGGGGACAGATACAAAGCGAAGAAGTTTGTCGCATATCTGCAAAACTATACGAACACGTATCTTCCTCCCGCCGAATTTGAAAGAGTCGTCAACGACTGCGCATCGGATGACATCGTTGAACTTTCAATCTCGACGCGGCCGGACTGCGTGCCCGAGGAATACCTGCGAATAACCGCCCGTTTCCGCGAAAAATACGGAACGAACGTGACATACGAACTCGGACTTCAATCACCGAACACGAAAACGCTTCGGCTGATCGGACGCGGTCACACGCTTTCGGAATATGTCGGGGCATGTCTGCGCATAAAAAAACACGGCTTCGGGCTTTGCACGCATCTGATCCCGAATCTTCCCTACGATGACAAAGAAGATGTAAAGGAGGCGGCGCAACTCGTTTCTGTGCTTCAAAACGACACGGTCAAACTCCACAACCTTTTCCTCATGCAGGGAACGCCGATGGCGGAACAGTATCTGAACGGAGAATTTGAGATCTGCGGATACGAAGAATATTTCGAACGCGTCGCGATCTTTCTTGAATATCTGTCTCCGACGGTCAGCATTGAACGATTTTTTGCCAGATGCCCGGAGGAAGGCTGTGTTTTCTCCAACTGGGGACGCTCCTGGCGGTGGCTGCAAAACGAACTGATGACCTACCTTTTCCAAAGAGGCACGGTGCAGGGAATGAAATGCGGCGAATACGAAGACGGAATAATATTCTCAAAAGGCTCAAAATAATTATACCGCACGGTGCGGATTTTGTCAATGAAAATAATTAAGAACCCCAAACGGAGGAAATTATGAACAATACGGTATGCCCTGACATCAAAGCGGTTCTCGCAAAGGCTCTGCCCTCTTGCGAAAAATGCTTTTCGGACGAAAAATTTGACTCAAAGAAAGAGAAAAACTCTTTTAAGATACTGAAAAATCAGCGTCTGGCTTTTCAGGTGGCATATATCAAAAAGACACCCGAACTCGACGGAGAAATAGCGGCGGAACTTGTGATAAATTCGCCCCTTAAAGATTACATAACGCTTTATTCGATTGAAGAAGTTCCGAATTACAAGCCGTGTTACGACGAAACGGACGATGATTATCTGCGCAAGACCTCGGGACTTTATCCCGACCTGCTCATGCCCGCTTCCCCGCGTTTTCACAGAATTTTCTCTTCCCGCCTGCGTGCGTTTTACGTCCTCATCGAAAATGCGGACGGCATAGCACCCGGAACATATCCCGTCGCGTTTGAATTTTACAAGGACGGCGATTTCCTCGGCGGAACAGAAGTGACGGTCGAAGTCATAGACGCGATGCTTCCGAAACAAAAACTTGTTTATACAAACTGGTTCCACGCTGACTGCCTTGCGTCGTATTACAACTGCGACATTTACGGCGAGCGTCATTGGCAGATCATCGAAAACTTTGTCCGCGAAGCGGTCTCCGAGGGCATGAATATGATTCTTACCCCCGTTCTGACGCCGCCGCTTGACACGGGCAAAGGCTGGCAGCGCCCCGATGTCGGACTTGTCGATATTTATAAAAACGGCGACGACTACACGTTTGAATACGCAAACCTTGACCGCTGGGTTCAAATGTGCGAACGCTGCGGGATCGAATATTTCGAGATCTCCCATCTCTTCTGCCAATGGAGCGCGGCATCCGCACCGAGAGTCACCGCTTTTGTTGACGGAAGCACGGAAAAACAGGATATTTTCGGCTGGAATACCGATGCGGCCAGCCCCGAATACACCTCGTTCATAAGATCGTTTATAAAGGCTTTGACGGCTCATCTGAAAGATCTCGGTGTTGACAAAAAATGCTTCTTCCATATTTCCGACGAGCCGAACATGGCGGTCTACGACTCCTATTGCGCCTCGAAAAACAGCGTCATAGACCTTTTTGAAGGATATCCCGTTATCGACGCGCTCTCTGACTTTGAGTTTTATGAAAAAGGGCAGATAGCGATGCCTATTCCCGCAATAACCGCGGCATATCCTTTCCTTGAACAGACCGATCTTCCGATGAGATGGACATATTACTGCTGTGCGCAGCACAATAAAGTCTCAAACCGTTTTCTCAGTATGCCGGGTCAGCGAACGGAGATATTGGGCGTTCAACTTTACAAATACAGAATAGAAGGCTTTCTGCAATGGGGATACAACTTCTATTACAGCGCAAGTTCATGGCACATTATCAATCCCTTTATAGATCTCAGCGGAGACAACTGGGTGCCCGCAGGAGATACGTTCGTCGTTTATCCCGCGCCTGACGGCACGCCTTACAGAAGCCTTCACGGAATGCAGTTTTCCGAAGGGTTGCAGGATCTCCGTCTGTTGCAGTTCTGCGAAAGCCTTATCGGAAGAGAAGCGACTATGGCGCTCGTCAACGAAGGCGTTGACGGAGAAATGACATTCCACGATTATCCGCAGGACGCGGAATACCTGCTTTCGCTCAAAGACAAAGTCATAGACACGATAAAAAACAGTATATGATATAAAAAACGTAAACGCCGCGGGGAAATTCCCCGCGGCTTATGTTTTTTGAGTTATCATTCAGGAAAAGATCAGCCGATAAACGCCTCGTGAATGGCGGAAACGGCTTTATCCGCGTCTTTTCTGTCGATCAGGACGGAGATCTTTATCTCGGAAGTGCTTATCATATGGATATTTGCGCCGACGGAATAAAGAGCCTCAAACATTTTGGCGGCAACGCCGGCGTTTGTTTCCATTCCCGCGCCGACGACGGAAACCTTTGCGACGTCTTTTTCGACAGACACTTTGCCTTTTCCGTAAACCTCTTCGAGGACGGCGACCGCCTGATCGAGCTGTTCCTCGGACACGGTGAACGAAATATCTTTCGTTCCGTTTCTGCCGATCGATTGAAGAATTATGTCAACAACGATATTTTTCTGCCCCATAAGCGAGAAAAGTTTGAACGCGACGCCGGGAACATCTTCGAGGCCTATGACCGATATACGGGCGACCCGCGTGTCCTTTGCCACGCCCGTCACAAGCATTTTTTCCACTTTTACGTCCTCCCTGACTATCGTTCCCCCGATCCTGTCAAAACTCGACAGAACCTCAAGTTCAACATGGTATTTTTTCGCCATCTCGACGGAGCGGTTATGAAGCACCTGCGCGCCGAGAGACGCAAGTTCGAGCATCTCGTCGTAAGAGATCTCCTTCAATTTTTTCGCAGTCGGCACTTTGCGCGGATCTGCGGTATAAACTCCGTCAACATCGGTATATATCTGACATTTGTCCGCTTTCAGAACCGCGGCGAGAGCGACGGCGGTCGTATCCGAGCCGCCTCTGCCGAGAGTTGTCACATCGTCGAACCTGTTTATACCCTGAAATCCCGTTACGATGACGATCTTTCCGGAATCGAGTTCGCGCAGGATCCTTTCCGTGTCGATTTTTTTTATTTTTGCGTTTGAATAATTACTGTCCGAATGTATTCCCACCTGCCACGCATTCAGCGAAACAACGGGAAGTTTCATTGTTCCTATCGCCAGCGCAAGCAGAGACGCGGATATCTGTTCTCCCGTTGAGAGGAGCATATCCGTTTCTCTCAAAGAAGGCGAAGACGTTATTTCCGCCGCTTTCGCAAGCAGATCGTCGGTCGTGTCGCCCTGAGCGGAAACGACGGCAACGATCCTGTTTCCCTCCCGATAAGCGTCGGCGATTATTGCCGCGACGTTAAAAAGTCTTTCTTTATCCGCAACGGAGGAACCTCCGAATTTTTGAACGATCAAACTCATATTAAACCCCTATCAGCATTCGGGCATCAGAATATCCGTTCCTTCCAGACATTTGATCCCTATATCATCGGCGCCGCGGATAAAATCCGATCCGCAGTCCTTCCATGATATATTATGCTTTCCGCAGTTTCTTGCAACGTCAATAACGTCGCCGCAAACCGCGCTTGCCGTCGGGAACTTGCCGGCGCCGCGACCGTAGAAGACGACATCTCCGACAGCGTCGCCGCCGACCATGATGCCGTTATATACATCGTCGATGTTCGCAAGCTGACTGCTCTTTTTAACGGCGCAGGGGCTGACAAAGACCGAAATATTCCCGTCCGCGAGCCTTTCCGCATAGCCGAGAAGTTTGATGACGCATCCGTTCTTTTCGGCGGTCGCGACATCTTCAAGGGTCACGTCGCGTATGCCTTTCGTGTATACCTTATCGGGATCGACCGCCTTTCCGAAAGCGAGATCGGCGAGGATACATATTTTTCTGCAAGTGTCTTTTCCGTCAACGTCCGCCGACGGATCCGCCTCCGCGTAACCGAGCCTCTGCGCCTCTTTCAGCGCGTCGGAGAACGAGGTGTTCTCTTTTATCATTTTTGTCAGGATATAATTCGTCGTACCGTTCAGTATTCCGACGATCTTGTCTATCCTGTTTGCGGCGAGGCAGTTGATGAGCGGACGGATTATCGGGATACCGCCTCCGACGGCGGCTTCAAACATATAGTCAACCCCGTGCTCCTTCGCAAGCGCGAGAAGTTCCGTTCCGTGCGTGGCGACAAGTTCCTTGTTTGAGGTCACGACGCTCTTTCCGGCGCAAAGACATTGCTTCGTGAATTCGTAAGCGACCCTCGCTCCACCGATGGTCTCGCATACGATCCCCGTTGCGGGGTCATTGACAATGTCATTGAAATCCTTTGTCAGAAGGCTTTCATACTTATCTCCGGGAAAATCGCGTATGTCAAGGATATGCCTGACGGCGATCTCCTGTCCGATTTTTTCCGAAAAAATCTTATTGTTTTGATCTATGAGTTCGACAACGCCCGAACCGACGACGCCGTAGCCCATAACAGCAATTCCGATCATTTTTCTCACTCCGTTTCAGATTTTATTCAAGTATATCACATTATTGACCGTTTGGCAAGCGCGAAAGGAATATTTGCCGACAGTTTGCGTCAAAACCGTTTTTTCAGCCTTCCGCAAAGAAGGAAATAAAGCACGCCCGTCATCGCCGCGCAGACGCCGATTATGATCAGACTCGGTACCCACGAGAAAAAAAGCGTGCTGTCTCCCATATTAAAAGCATACGGGGCGAAGATATGGACAAAGAGCCCTATGACGGCAACGCAGAATATACCGATAAGATTTATCCCCGCAAAAACAAACACTGAAACGATCTTCCGATACCGTTCTTCGGCATTGTTGCAAACAGAAAAGAACGCGGCAAGGATCTGGCTCGAAAAGAAGAACAGCACGAAAACGAACGACAAAAGATAGTCTATGTTTCCGAGAAACATCATGATAAAAGAAAGAACATAATTCAGGTCGTCCGACAGCGCGGCAAGAAAAACGGCGGAAGAGACGGTAAGCAGGAAATAAAGAAGTACGCCGACGAGCGTCGCGAGAATTTTCGCCGAAACGACGGAATACAGCGAAGTCGGGACGGAGAAAGTCAGGTACCGCTCGTTTCCGATGACCGTCGAAGTGAACCGTCGGACATATACGAAAAACTGAAAGAACATACAGAACAGTATTGCACCGGCAAAGAAAAAAATGCCCGTTATGCGAAGACACCACATCATTTCCTGCTCGACCGTATAAAACAGACTCGCGCAGGCGCAAAGACACAGGCAAACCAAAGCACTTCCGAATATCGCGATATATGTTATGCAGGTCTTTTTCAGGAGACATGAGAGTTCTTTGAGAAAAAGCTTTACGAACATCCGTATACCTCCGAAAAGATCTCTGAAAGACTTTTTCCGAGCGTTGAGATCAGCGTCGCGACATCCGAGATCAAGCGCGGCATTCCCTCCGACAGGAAGCAGACATCGTCAAAAACCCTCTCCGTGCCGTTCGGGCGCGAGGTCGCAACGATAACGGAAAAATCCCTCTTATCGGAAAAGATTTCACCGACGGCTTCATTTCTTCTGTCCGTGTCGAAATTTCTCAGAGGCTCGTCAAGCACATATACATCCGCGCGGCGGCAGGAACCGAGAACGAGGCGCAGTATCTGTCTGTCCGACTCCGTCAAGGCAGAGATCCTGTCCGCGGTCGAAACTCCGTAACGGAAAAGCATTTCGTAAGCCCTGTCCGCATCGAAATCAATAAACAGGGATGAAAAAAGACGGACGATGCTCCCGACGCGTTCTCCGACATCGTAAAAATCAAGATCGGGAACAAACGAAACGCGGCTTCTGTTCCTGTCCGTTATCGGACAGCCGTCAAACAGGACTTTCCCCGCCAAAGGACGTTCAAAGCCCGCGAAACTTTTCATAAGGAGCGTTTTTCCGCTGCCGGACGGAGCAAGTATACCGAGAACCCCGCCGTTTCGGACGGTCAGGACCGACTCGTCTTTTCCGTTTTCCGCGGAAGGGAAAATATATTCAAATTTCAAAGGCGGATCACTTCCTCCCTCGTCCGCGGATCGCGCTTTTGCGGCGCCGTCGACATGAAAATTCCCGTTATTAAAGGTATTATATCACTTATTTCGTGTTTTTTCAAGTCCTGCGGGATATTGTTAAACATTTGCCATTGCAATACGGAGGAAATCAAAGTATAATTAGAAAAAAGGAGGCGAGAAAAATGAAAGTCAGACTTCCGAAGCACAGAGAGTTCGTTATCCATCTCGATGAAACGAAAGAACCCAGACACGAAGAATGCTGGGCAAAATTGGAGCAGATCGTCAAAGATTATTCAAAGGACGGAAAATCGAAATTCAGCCCGACCTTCATTGAGGACAATGAAGAAAAAGTCAAGGAATTGCAGAAAGAATATAACTTCACTTACGATATCGAGGAAAAATAACTCTCTCTGCAAAAAAAGACAGGTTTTAAGAGTTGCAAAAGCCCTTAAAACCTGTTTTTGTTTTTATATGCTTATACGGTCACGGGAAGTACCAGCAGAGCGATCCCGAAATACGCGAGCAGCGCGAGCGCGTCAACGATCGTCGTGATAAAAGGACTCGCCATGACCGCCGGGTCAAAACCGAGCCGCTTTGCAAGAAGCGGAAGCAGACAGCCGACGATCTTTGCGATCAGCACGGCGGCGATGAGAGTCAGACAAACCACCGTATCGACCGACAGATTCACTCCCGTATTCCCCAAAAGCAACCGATCGACAAGCAACAGTTTGACGAAATTGCACGCGGCAAGCGTTACGCCGCAGATCACCGCAACGCGGATCTCCTTCCAGAGAACACGGAACCAGTCTCTGAGTTCAATATCTCCGAGCGCAAGTCCGCGGATGATCGTGACGGAAGCCTGACCGCCGGCGTTTCCGCCCGTATCGGTCAGCATCGGAATAAACGCTATCAGAACGGCGCCGCCCACGAGAGAGGAAAGATATTCCTCAAAATTCGTTATGATCATACTCGTGAACGTTGCGGAGATCATCAGGAGAAGAAGCCACGGTATGCGCTGTTTGAAAGTGCTGAAAATTCCTGTTTTCAAATATGTTTTTTCCGAAGGGAGGATAGCTGCCATCTTTTCGATGTCTTCCGTTGCCTCTTCGGTCAGAACGTCAACCGCATCGTCGAACGTAACGATGCCGACGAGCCTGTTTTCTCCGTCAACGACGGGAAGAGCGAGGAAATTGTATTTGCTCAGCATCTGCGCCGCCTGCTCTCTGTCCGCGTGCGTGTTGATGGATATGACATTGTCGTCCATTATATCTTCGATGCGCGATTCCCCGTCTGCCATCAGCATATCGAGAACGGTGATGACACCTTCAAGATTTCTGTCGTTCGAGATAACATAACAGGTATAGACCGTCTCTTTGTCAAGACCGGTCGAGCGTATCTTGGAAAAAGCCTCATTGACGGTCATGTGTCTGCGCAGATCGACGAACTCCGTCGTCATTATGCTTCCCGCGCTGTCTTCGGGATAGCGCAGGATCTCATTGACCGCTTTTCTTTCCTCCTTGCCGAGGTTGGCGAGGATCCTGCTGACGACATTCGCGGGCATATCTTCGAGCAGGTCGACGGTATCGTCCGTGAACATCGCGTCAAGAACTTCTTTGATCTCTTTGTTCGTGAAGATCGTAAGCAACAACTGCTGCTGGTCGGCGTCCATATAAGAGAACGTCTCCGCGGCGGCGGTCTTATCGATCAGTCTGAATGTAACGGCGAGTTCGTTATCGGGGAGATCCTCCAGCAGCGAGGCAATATCTACCGGATTCATTTCCTCCAGCGACGCGCGGATCGATTTGAAGTCCTTCCTTTCCAAAAATTCGGAAAGTTCTTCTTTGGTCATTCAAACTCCTCCTTAAATTTTCTCGTCGTCGACTGTGACTGTCATCCATTATTGTCTCACCGCCCTTCCGGTATGATCCGTATATTTCGCACGGTTTCCGCAGAAACCCGTTTATCTTAATAATTATACACCCGAAAAGCCCTTTTGTCAACCGAGTGAAACGCAATTTTTATATGTGACATTCCTGTTTTTCGCTCTTTCGGCAGATTTATTCACAGAGAAAAAGCAAAAATACATTGCAGAATAAACAAAGTATTTTATTTCGGCGGAAAAGATATGCACCTCAAAAGTGTCTGACTCTTGGGGTGCATATCAACAGCGGGCGGAAAACTATTTTCCGCACATTCGATTTTTTCTTTTCACCGATCGGTCTCTGTCACGGTAAGGACAGTATTCCTTATGTTTCCCGACTTGTTCCTTTGCTTGATCAAACGATATATCGTCTGAACAGGCGGCGAATTTACAGTCGGTCACGCTCGCATATCTGTCAGTTGAAAGGTCGGGAATAAGTCAATTCTTCGGTGTCGGTTTTCCGTTCTTCCCGATATTCGGGATCAGGATGCGATAAAGGTGAACACCGACCCTACGGTGATTCCCGAAACGCAGGAGAACTTGCTCGGAGCGGAAACGCATTTCAGCGTATTTTCACCCGTTCTGGTAAGAACAAGACTGTTTCCCGATGTATCGGTAAGAGTTACCGTGCCGTTCTCTTCCTTTACCGTTTTAATCTCTTCTCCGGTGCCCTTTCCGATATAATAGTATTCACCGTTAAACTCTTCGCAGGAATCTTTAATGTTCGGATCGTTCTGCATCTCCGGGGGCAGTGTAGACAGTGGATCTCCGTATTCCACGCTTGCAGAGTTATTGCCGGGCTTGCAAACGGTCAAAGAAACCGAATTCAGTGTCTTTCCGTTCAAGAACTGCAGCGTCCATTCTCCCTGTTTTTCAAGCACGGAAGTATAAGGATTGTAGTTCGGGTCTTTCGCATTGCAGCGGGTGCATACGCCGTCCTTGTAATTATGTCCGAGAGCCTTCCCCTCCACGGCGCCGCAGGAACACTTCTTCGGTTCGGTGCAGGTCGCGGCGGAAAAACTGTGGGTATGCGTGGTATTTGAATTCTGCTGGCTGTTGTCGGGATCGGAGGAAGACGCAGTCTGATTGTCGGCAGTATTTGAAGTGTTCGTATCGGTATTGTCGGACGGATCCGTATTGTTTTCCGTCGTGATATCCGTAACGCTGACTTTGACTTCGATGTTCAATTCAGCGGCGACGGTTTTGACCTCTGCTTCCGCCTTTGACAGAATATCTTCCTTTGATTCTTTCGTTTCCTTGCTTTCGACAATTTCAAGAGAAATGGTCGCATCTTCTTTTACAAATCCCTCTTTGCTCGCTTCGGTCACGATATTTTTGATAACCGTTTCATACGTTTCGTTTTCAAACGAAATGGCTTCTTTAATTGCCTCTGCATCTTCGTTTACCGCCTCGACAGCCAGGACTTTTCCGTTTTCATCAAGGTAAAGCCTGAACTGAGGGTTGATCGTAACAAGCAGCACAGATGCATACTGTTCGGGTTTAACAAAACTTCCGTCGGATCCCGTCGTGTTTCCTTCGAGAGAGGGCTCTCCGTTTTTGCCGCATGAAACAAGCGCTAAAACAAGAAATATCCCCATTACAACAGAAATTATTCTTTTCATTTTTCGTTTCCTCCGATCTATATTTGTTTTTATAGTTTATAAACAGATAATAGCAAAGACCTTCCGCAACCGCCTCGTGAACATCGGCTGTTTCCCGTCAGATCTCCGTTAACTGTTTCCGTGCGGTCTTTTCTCTTCACTTTTTCATCTTCCGACTTACAGAACAGCATTTGAACTCAATTTGATGTTCCGCTTATATCCTCAAGAGAAAGGATCTGAAACGTTCCGACGGTTTCTCTTGTATAACGGTCAAGCACTTCGATGACCGTGGGTTTGATTTCGACACAGTAGCCGCTTCTCGGCATTAAATTCAAGTATTCATTCATTTGACTTTCAAGAGAAGCGGAATCGGAAAAAACAACGCTTTGAATTTTACCGAAATTATCCTTGAACGTCATCTGTTTCATTTTGAGGTCTCTGTCTTTCTTTCTGCATTATCAAATTATGCAATTGCTTAATAACCGACAGCGTCATGATCCGAATTATGTAATACAGCCGGGCGCAGTCAACCGAACGGACTCACCATATATATTAAAGTATACCACAAGTCTGTGTCCTTTGCAATAGGTTTCGGAGCGATTTTGCGAATAAAAAGCGATATTGCAATCTGATACTTGCAATTTCATCCTGTATAAGCCAAACTGTTATTGTTGTTATAACTCATGGTAATATCCTCCGATCGTTTATTCTGTTGTCCCCGGCAGGTCACAACATAATTATAAACAATCGGAGTTTCTATTTCAACCCCATCGGTCTAACCTGTTTTGAACCGCGCGTCTGTCGCGTGATTTTCGTATACAAAAATATCCGCAGACTTTTCCGTGTCTGCGGATATCATTATTCTGTTGACGTTCTCTGTTACTCGACAAGTCCCGAGCGTTCGATGGACTGAATGAAATATCGCTGGGCAAAAAGGAACACGATCAGCAACGGCAGGATCACGAGCAAAGTCGCGGTGTCCTCGATCGCCGCCGCCTGTATCTTGTCCTCTACGCCGGAAGCGACGCTCGTCACGACGTTCGCGAGAATGTTCAGATTCGGGCAAAGCATGGCGTTATAGGTCGTATCCGTCCACTGCCATGTGAACGAGAACAGGAAGACGGTTATCATCATGTTCGACGCGTTCGGAAGCATGATCGACCAGAAGGCGCGAAGAGGTCCGGCTCCGTCGATGTAAGCGGACTGTTCGAGCTCTTTCGGAAGTCCTCGGAAGAACTGCTGCATCAAGTAGATATAAAGACCGTTTTTCAGACCGAGACCGCAGATCGACAAAATGACGACCGGCCAGATCGTGTCTATCATTCCCATTGACGTAAATCGGTTATACAACGGGATTATGATCGTTTCCGCGGGAACGATAAGAGTCAGTATAACGAGGAAGAACAAAACGTTCTTTCCCTTGAACTTGAATCTCGCAAAGCCGTAGCCGACAACACAGCTGATGAAAAGCTGCGCGACCGCAACAAGAAGAGAAAGGACGGCTGTCTGCAACAGCGCGGGGAAAAAGTTCATGCTGTAAACGGCGCGCTTGATGAAATAAGTCGAGCCCTCACGGGGAATGAACATGACCGTGCTGTCCGTCAGGTCGTTCACGCTCATGAACGAAACGACCGCCTTGACGATGAACGGATAAAGGATCAGAAAGCACAGACCGATGACGATCAGCGCGCGCAAAACGATCCATGCGAAACGGCCGAGACCGTTGAGCGTCAAATTCTTTCTCGCCCATTTCTTCCAGTCGAAATGTCTGAAATTATACCATTTCTGCTTGAAATCGAAAGCTTTCTTTACCTTTTCTTTGAAGGTGAGTTTCTTCGCTTCCTTGATCTCGGATTCGAAGTTGAGTTTTTTTATTGCCATATCCGCACCTCCTTAGTCCTGGTAAACGATGAACTTCTGAACAAGGAAGAACGCAATTCCGACAAAAGCGAGGATTATCAGCGTGTAGATCCACGACATCGCGGAAGCCTGCGCGTACATCGTTGCCGAATTAAGGGCTGAGTCGATAAGCGCGATTGCTTCATTGTCCTTTTTCAGAAAGAGATCGATTACGGTATAAAGAAGGTTAACGAGGATCAGCGGGCTTATCATCGGGAAGGATATTTTCCAGAAGGTCTCCCATCCGGTCGCGCCCTCGACCTTTGCCGCTTCATACATATTAACCGAAATGGATTGAAGACCGGAAAGGAAAACAAGGAACTGAACGCCCGAAGAGGTGATGACGGAATAAATTCCGTCGACCGCTTTCAGAACGATATTTGACAGATCTTCGCTTCCGAGAGCGTTTGAAACAACACTTCTCAGCGTTGAATAGTCAAATCCGCCCGAAGCACTGACGTCAAGCTTGCTCTGGCTCGTATAGGTATCTACAAGGGAATCCCTGCTGTCGAAATAGGAGATAACTCCGCTCGACATGATAACGGGAATGAAGAAGATAACTCGCGCGGGGGTTCTGCCCTTGAAATTCTGATTGAGAACATTCGCGATAAAGAACGCGAAGATCAAAATAACGAGAATGCTGGGAAGAAGCCCGAGGGTAGAGGTTATAACGGTCGAAACAAATTTTCCGTCGTTTGCCTGAACCGCCGCCTGATAATTCTCCCACCCGATAAACTGGGTGCTCATTCCGACGCCGGCGGTATATGTTATGCTGGAGAAGGAATAAATGACGGACTGGATTATAACGGGGATATACATTACAAGGAAACCGATAATGATCGGCGCCGTGAATATATAGCCGTAATAGCTCATTTTCCGTTCAAGAGAATGCCTCTGTCTTTTCGGCATTTTCTCTATGCGAACTCTTTCAGCCATCAGTTATTACCTCCTTCCGTTGTCAAATATGCCGAGGGAACGATCCAATCGGAAAATTCGTCAAGTCTGTAAACGTACGAATTACCCGCGACCGTATACCTTCCGTCTTCAAGTCCGAAGAGCTCGACGTTATAACTGTTATAGTTAACAACGACCTGAATGCCGCTCTCAAACGTTGTCATAAAGACGTTGTCCGTGCTGCTTCTGATGCTTTCGGAGGGGATCTCTCCGATATAGGGATTTTCAATATATGCTTCGATCGGCGAATGCGCCGTTATTGTCTGTCCCTGAACCAGATCGCAGAACTCGGAAACCTTCGCGTAAGCGTCGATCGCATCGTCGAGAGTATCCGTATAATGGAGCGAATAGAAGTTTGTGAAATCGGTGTACTGGAACACGCTGTTCTCTTCACCCATCCAACGGAAATAAAGACCTGCGCCGGTCTCGACCGCTTTCAGGATCGAGGTCGTGTAGTCCGCATCGACGTTGAACGCCGAACCCGTATAATCGACATAGCCGTGAAGCACGATCTGGATGAACGGGATCGAACCTGTCGTCGAAAGAATTTCGGACGAACCCATCGGAAGATCTATCACCGTGTCGGCATATTTCCAGACATAATCGTTACCCGTATCGGCGACGATGTTGTAATCCTTGAACACATCGAGCGCTTTCTGCTGCTCAGTCTTTGCCTCTTCACGGGAATAAACCGCGTTGTTCTTATAACTTGAGTTCAACGCATTTCCCATTCCGAGCAAAGATATCGTTTTCATATCCGAGCCGAAAATATCCTCAAAAGACTCTTTCAAAGATCCTGCCATTTCCGCTATCACCGCGGGGGAAAGCAGTGTTTTCTCCGTCACGGAACCGGAAATCATCTCTCCTGTCGAAAGATTTCTTTCGCTCACTCTCGCAATACTCGAGCTGAGATTTCTCGCAACGGACTCGGAGTAATTAAATCCGCCTATAGACGAACTTTTGTGAATGTAGAGCAGATCGGCTGACGGGAAGAACTTCGAAGAGTTGTTCTGAAGCAGGTCGCGAAGCTCAACAAGTTCTTTTTCCGTTCCGAGCTGTCTGATAAGGTCGATCTCTGTATATGGCGTGTTTTCATACCCGCCGTTCGACCAGTAAACATATCTCAAATTCAGCGCCGCGCCGGGAATGCCCTTCTCGTAAAGAGCATTCACGATCTCTTTTGCCTCCGCATAAGTGGTCAGCGGGCGGAGCGCATTGATGGGAATACCCGCTTTCGATTCCGTCTTGTTGAAAGCGCCGAGAAGCTCGACAAAGAGCGGCGTCACGGTGTCTGCCGAAAGTTTTTCGGAGGGAAGACGCCCTTGTTCGATAAGATATTCCCTGTACTGTGTCGCGTACCACGAATACGAATGTCCGTTTATGAAATCTTCCGTTTCTCCGGAACTGTTGAACAGATAATTAACCTCAAAAACGGTCGTCGGATCGTATTTCGCGGTGACAACGCCTTTTTCGACGGTCGAGGCTGTCGAGGCGTCTGTTTTTTCGGAAGAGGAAGAAGAAGACGTGTCCTCTTCAACAGAATACGAGCTGAACGATCTTTCTTTATATATCAACTGATAGTATGCCATCGCTACCGCGGAAGCCGCTCTCGCGGAAGATCCCTTCGGAGAAGCGTTGACAAGCGCCATGGAAGAGCCTTTGTCGATAACCGACAGATAGCCTCCGTCGTAAGAACGGTTGACGGCAAAGAAGCCTGTCAATGCCTGTTCGTTCTTTTCCAGCTCTATCATCGGGGAGAAGGTCTCATCGGTTCCGTATATTCTCTCGGAATAAGAATCAGCGGTATAGTTCCCGGACGCTCTCATGATCGAACCGGAACCGTCGGGAATTATGATGTAAGCGTCTTCGTCATTGCCCGACGGGGTGAACGCACCGAAATACGGGAGCAGATTGATCGAATAGAGTTTCTGACCGGAGGGAGCGAGAATGAGAGTCGAGTCGAGGTTGACTCTGAGACCCCTGTCCGTGAGAGAAAGATCTACGGGGACCGTAAAGAGGACCGCACGCGCCTCGCCCGAATACTCAACGTCGGAAAGTTCCTGTTTCAGATCGGAGACGGTGAAACCGGCGGTTTCCATTGCCTGTCTGACAAGCCTTTTCTGCTTTTCCGTCAGGTTGCGGACAACGTACATCGTCTTGACCGTTACAAGAGGATATGTATCCTGAAGTTTTTCTCTGTCTTCAAGAGAAAGATTTTCCGGATCAAGTCGCTTATAGAGGTTCTTGACGTCGTCGATGCGAGCCTCGTATTCCGCCTTCATGTCGGGATCCGTCTCTTCATCCGCCGTCTTCTGAATGGCTTCGACTATCGAATTATACGTATCTTCGGAAAGAACGGGAGGAACGAGTTCCTTATCCGAGTCGTTTCCTATCGTAAAGATAAGGCGTATCGTCGATTCGTTCAACTGAACGATCTTGAACGAGGACAAATCTTCAACGCAGTCCTCGGACGTCGTGAAGTTATACTTCTTGTTGGCGTTGTCGTATGCTTCAAGCTGAAGGATATCGCTTCCGCCCTGACTGCCGGCTGTCGTTTTCTGAGAGTTTGACGAATATATAAACCCGGCAACCTCATCGACAAGCATGAAGTCCGCGCTCTGAAAATCGACATAAAGGCTGTAAGAGTCGTTGGACAGCAGCTTGATCATATTCTCGGTCTCGCCGTCGGTCGAAAGTTCATAACCGTTATCGAACAGTTCCTGCTCGGTCAGAACAGCGCCGTCGCCGACCATATGTTCGAGAATATACCTGTCTCTCTCCTCCTCCGTCATCTGAGAAGCGTCTTTCTCGGAGTCGGAGTCCGAAGAGCAGCCTGTCGCCGCGATCAGAGATGCAACGAGAAGAAGAGCGAGTAAAAGAGTCGTTATACGTTTTTTCATATTTGCCTTTCCCCCTTTACTCATTCATTCTGTAAGAGATCTCAGAGAATACCGAGGTGATGAAGCCCCATACCTGCTGGATCAGATAGAAAACAAGGATGATGACGAATGCGATGACCGCCATACCGACGATTGTCAGGATTGCCGTACCTATTGCCTTTTTAACCGAATACTGCTGTGTTGACATCATACTCAGGAACATATACGCATAGGTGAGTACCGTTCCGAGAGCAGAGATAAAGGTGAAAAGGTTCGCCTCATCCGAGGTAAACAGATATGACAGGGGAATAAGAACGATGTTGACAACGATCATCGGAATCGCCGCGACCGAAGTCGCGCAGAAGATGTCTTTCAGGTTTCCTTCGCCGTCCATAAGAGACGTGAAACACCAGCTCGCGATGACCCAGAGCATATAAGGAAGGAGCGTCGAAAGCGTCATCTGCAAGACGTCGAGGCTCAACTGCTTTGAAACGTCGGCGAACATGAAACTTGTCAGCTGTTGGTTCGCAATAGCGGAAACAACAAGCAGGAAATAAAGGATCAAAGTCGCCGAAAGGCTCTGTTTCCTCTTGTCCTCTTTCATTCGGAAAAAGCCTTCAAACGGGTGCGTCATGCAATAGAAGCAGTACGGGATATGTTTAAGTCCGTCCCATACGGCAAGCCCGAACTGCCTGATCTTTGCCCAAATAAAGAGAAGTATCTTTGTGAACACATTGTCCGGAAGCTGTATCTTCTTTTTAAGCGGGGATTCGGGAGAACTTTCTCCGGAAGGAGACGTTCCGTCGGAGACGGTCGCCGCGGTTTCGGATACCGCCGCAATCTCTTCGGTCACGGTCGGAGAAACGGATTCTTCCGTTCCGTTCGCGATATTGTTTTCGTTTTCCGTCACAGTCCTGCCCTCCTCTTTTCTTCGGCTCTCTTTTTACGCTTGCTTCGGATCATTATCAGAGCAACGATACCGACGAACAAAACGACTATGCTTCCGAAAAGAACGCCGAAATATTCGTTTGCGGTTTCGTTTCTCAGTTCTTTGTAACATTCCGCATAATCGACGAGATTTTCGGAAAGCTCAAAGTAATGGAGAGCCGTCTGATAGTATTCGCTGCGTTTCGGATCGCCTTCCTCGGTATCCGCGCCGCGCAGCTTGTATATCTTTCCGAGTGTGTCGTAAGCGATATACATTCCGGAATTGTAGGTCAGAACCTGAAGCCATGATTCCTCTGCTTTATCATAATCTCCGCTCTTAAACATTTTCTGCGCGGATATTATGTTCGACGCATATTCCGTCATTTCATATATCGCGATAAGTTTGTTCGCGCTGTCCGCGATGATTATATCGTCGTTATAGCAGGCGATCGCAACGGGAGAAACAAATCTTCCGAATCTGCTTCCGGAACCGCCCCCGACAAAGAGTTGCATCCCGTTCGAGGAATAAGTGAAAAATCTGCCCGAGAACGAATCGAGAAGAGTATATGTTCCCGCATTGGCGTTTGTCGCAACGTCAACGATCTTCGATGACCCGGACACGTCTCCGAAGCTTTGAAACTTCGCATCCTCGAACGACAGAACATCGGAACCGTCCGACGCAAGTTTTCTGACCGCGTCTACCGTTCCCGTGTCGGTCGCCGCCGTATATATAAATCCGCTATCGTCAATCGTCAGGCTGACATACTCCGCGGCAACGTCTCTGATCTGCGCCTTTTTCGAAGCAGACGCTCCGATTATCGTATAGATCCAGTCGGAAACCGCAAGCGCGACTTTCGGCTGAGCAAAAAATTGCTGGAAAGCGCCTGTCGTGTCGATCTGAACGACACCTTTGTTACATCCCTCGCAAAGGACGGAAATCGTTCCCGCGCGGTCAACAACAAGTTTTTTCGGCTTAAATACGAAATCTGTTCCGAGAGCGGGGATACGGACGGACTGTATAACATTGTAAACAACGCCGTCTTTGTCGCAGACAACTATCCTGCGGTTCTGCGTGTCCGCGATATAAAGCATTCCGTCGGGATCTATATATATGCCTTCGGGTTTGTTAAGGCTGTATTTGCTCTTGTTTTTAAGGGAAGTATCTTCCTCGCGCGTTCCGTCATCGAAATAGGTATATATATCGATGTCGGGAATGCGGAAATCCTCGGAATCTTTCAGTTCAATTATTCTGAAAGCCTCGGAATAATCGGTGTTGAGCGCAATTATCTGACACTGCTCGCGGTCAACGACATAAAGGAATTCGTCTCCGACGGTCAGATCGATAGGATCAAACGTATTTCCGAAAGAATCCGAACCCTTGACCGTCACAGGTCGGTAAGAGATGGGCGCGGCAACGGGAGATGCCGTCTCGTCATAGAAATAACTGTCCGTGATCGCGACGTTGATCGGAAGAGCGAAGGACGAAACGCCGAGCGAAGCAATGAGCGCGGAACACACGATCAGACATATAAGTCGTTTTACATTTTTCATGTCCGCACCTCCCTCAGTCCTTCATACCTGCCGTGGCGCAGGTATCAAGAACGTTGCTCTGCGTTATGACGAACGTTACCAGAGGAACGATCATCAGCAGTATACTCGCCGCACCGCCGATACCGGTACGGTTGATCGAGATCGAGGTTATGGCCGTTATACCCGCGGAAATACCTTTCATTTCCTCTTTGAAAATGAAATAACCCGTTCCCATATTCCAATAAGCCTGAACCGCGAAAAGGATTACCGTCATCCATGCGGGCTTTGCGCCGGGCATCAGTATTCCCCAGAATATGCGGAACTCGCCTGCGCCGTCTATTCGCGCCGCTTCAAGAACGGATGTCGGGAAAGTGTCCATATAGTTCTTGACGATGTACATATACATCGAGTTGCAGCAACAAGGAACGATCAGCGTCCAATACTGGTCAACAGGATTCAGATTTGCAAGTATGACATAGCTGACGATACCTGTCGCGGGAGCCGTGAACATCATCGAAAGTTCAACCAGTTTGAAAACGGTCTCCTGCCCCTTGAAGTGACGCTTTGAGATCGCATACGCCGCCATCGAGCAGGACAGCGTACAAACAAGCGTACACATAAAGCAGAGATAGATCGAGTTGAAAAGGTATCTCGACATCGGAACCATCGAGTTGCCCATGTAATTAAACAGCGATATATACCATTCAAAAGTCGGGTTCTTAACGATCAGGTTCGGAGGGAAGAGCCATTGCTCACTCAGCGGTTTGAGAGAGTTTGAGATCGAGTATATAAGCGGGAACAGCATGAACACGCCGCCGACGAAAAGAACGATCGAAAGGGCAAGGTCTCCGCCGAAAGATCTGTTGAGTCTGTGATAGGAAAAGCGCTTTTTCTTCGGGAGTACGAGCGGATTTCCGTATTCGTCGAGCTGTTGCTGTTTTTTGCGGTTGAAAAGAGAAAACTTCTTCTTTTCAACTTTTACGTCGTTCGAATCGGTCATTTAACCGTACCTCCTTTCCTACTTTCCTATCTTTCCTATTAAATAATGAATGATTTTGTTGATCGTGATCGACAGGATCAGCATTATCGTCGAGATCGCCGTTACATAACCCATTTCAAGACGGCCCGAATAGTCGGCGGCAAGCATTTGCAGAGTAAACAACTTGTAATCCTGCGTCGGCGATCCGAAAAAGCCCGGAGCGGAAATGCTGACCGAAGCGGTGACCGTCAGTATCGCGTTCAACTGCAACTGACCCTTGATCGAAGGAAGTGTTATGTAATAAAGTTCCTGCCACCTGTTATATATTCCGTCAACAGCGCCCGCTTCATAAAGCGACTTGTCAACGCCCTGCAAACTCGAAAGGAAAACAAGGAACTGAGTTCCGAGCGCGCTCCAAAGCATGATTATGATCGCGAGAGGCAGCATATAATCGACTTCTTTCGCCCACTGGATCGGGTCCTGTATAAGCCCCGCCTGGATCAGCCAGCCGTTGAGCCAGCCGTAACGGTCGGAGGAAAGAAGCATATCGAGAATTACGGTGAAGCCGCCTGTCATCGACGGAAGGTAGAACAAAAGGGTAAGTATCGTTCTCGGCTTCGGCGGAACCTCGTTCAGGATCCATGCAAAGCCGAAAGCGACAAGGTAGTTAATTACGCCGGAAAGCGTACCGAGAACAAGCGAGTTCGACAGACACAGCGTGAAATATTCCTCGGAAAGGAACAGACGCTGATAGTTCTGAAGACCGACCCAGACGGGGAATTCGATCGTGTTGAACTGCATGAAGGCGATGAAGTAAGAAACGATAACGGGAAGTATCGTCCAGACGAAAAACACCACCATGTAAGGGCCGAGGAAAAAGAGCAGGTCGAGGTTCTCGAATTTTTTCAGGAACTTCGGGCTCAGAAACTTCGGTTTTTTGAGAGCCGTTATTTTCATATTCTTCTTTTCCTCCCCTGTTTATTCCGGAAGATTCAGTTCTTCACGCTTCTGTGTGATAGATCTGTTTATCTCCTGCATATGCTCGAGAATGGTCGCGTGACCGTCTCCGGTACCGTCAACGATGACCTCTGTCTGCGCGAAACCGAGATATCTGTCGGAGTAGTAGTCTCCGAAGCAGACCTCGACGGGTCTGAACGTGTCCCATGTCTGCATAAGAACTTCAAGCTCGTCGGACGTCCACGGAGCCATCTTGAATGCTTCCTTGACCGCCGAAGAGTAACGCTCGACCTGACCGATAAGAGCCTCAACTTCGCGCCCGAATTCGTTGGAGCACTCATAATCGTTGAACCACTGGATAAATTCCCACGCGCCGTCGTGGTTCACGCCCTGCTCGTAAATGGCGGAATAGGTGACAACGGGAACCTGCTCCCTGTTGACCGATCCGTCTTCCTGCTCAACGCCCGGAAGGAGCGCGAATTTCCAAAGTCCTCTGATCTCCGGAGCCTGCGCGTAAAGGCTCTTCCATGTTCCGAGCATACCGAGAAGAAGCGGAACCTCACCGGATCTGAAACGCGTGTTTCCGTCCATCGTTATGGGACATTTATACTCTGTGTAAAATGCGTTTGTCTTGTCAAACAGTTCCAGGAACAGGTCGCTGTCTATATTGGAAGCGCGCGCGTTTGCCTGTCGGCTGTTATCATATTTATATTTCGTGCCGCCGTACTGGTAAATCATCGTCGCGTAATTCGGCGGTTCGCACTGCATGTTATATTTCTGTATCGCCGGGATGAAGGAATAATAGTCATCCCAGACATTCGGAATCGAAAGATTATATTTGTCAAAAATATCCTCACGGTAATAAAGAAGCGAGAATGAAAGAACTTCGGGAACTCCGTAGATCAGATTAACGACTTTCGAGTCAACGTTTCCGTATTCGCTGTACATCTCGACGGTGACGCCGTTCCAGAACGAGTCGTCGTATCTCTCCTTGATATCCTTAAATCCGGGAACATGAACGGTTCCCGTAACGGTTTTTTCTCCCGTTTCCGCGTTCGTCTTAACTATCTCTTTGTCCCGCGCCTTAAAGGTATTGATCGGATACATCGAGTGACGCGCCGCGTAGTCCTGAATGGTTACGGGACCGACGCCCGTCTGCGCGCTGCATATTATACCTGCGAGCATCGAGCTTGACAACGATCCGGGGAACAGTTTATATGTAAGATTTATACCGTATTGATTGACAAAGCCTCTGTCGATTATCTGACGGGTCAGGATGGCATAGTCACGGGAAAGAGTCGTCCAAATCTCGACCTCTTCCTCATATTCGGGATGGCCTTCTCCGGAGATCGAGTTCAGATCCTGGAAGAAGGAAGCGAAGAACATTTTGAACTGGTGAAGGATCGACTGTCCCGCATCGCCTTCCGCCTCGGGAAGAGCGGCGTCGGCGGGAAGAACCTCTATGTAATCGATCTCGATCGGCTGCAAACGGCAGGACTCCGAGAAATCGCCGAGCGAGGTGATGGCGCTGTTAAGGTTTCTGAGACCGCCGGCAGACGTTATCGACTCGGGATCCTCATACATTGTATAAAGTTCGTTGACAATCTGTTTGATCTGAGCGGTATACTGTCCTTCTTCGCCGTTGAGCGCGGCAAGAAGTTTTGTATATATCTGATCGAGTATATCGCCCTGGGATTTCAGGTCGGAAATAACTTCGGGGATCGTCTCCGCAAGGTTGTAGTCCTGGAAAGTATCCGGATCGCCGCCCGTGATCGCGGTTATTCTCGTATAATCCGATTGAAGCGAAAGGATGATGCCGTCGCAGGCATTGACGAGATCGGTAAGTTCTCCCGTAACCGCTTTCAGCCGGATCTTGTTCGTTCCTTTTTCAAACCAGAACAGAGAAGCGTCTCCGGAACTGTCGGTCGGAGTAGTTACTTCCCAGTTACCGCCGTAAGGGAACTGAACGATATATTCGTCAAAGTTTTCGCCCTTCGCGCCTTCTTCACCCGTATTAACGGTTATTTCTCTCGAAGTGAAAATACCCGCGGAAAGGTTCTGTCTGTAACGTATCGCGATCTTGTAAAGGCCGCTTTCGGGAATATCGTTGACAGTGTATTCGATCCACTGACCGATCGTTTCCCAGCGCTCGCCGCCGATAATGTTAAGTTTTATGTTCGTTGAAGCCGGAGGCTCGGTGAAAGCGGACGCTCTGTCAAACGTCGCGAAAAGCATCGGGTCGGACTTTGAGGTCGGGTATTCCGCCTGAACCTTTGAACCCGTCCAGCCCTCGACGGAAGCGGAAGTCACTTCTTTTCCCTGTTGGGCATAAAGGTAATCCGTGTACCTGTTGTTGGAAGGAATGGTGTAGAAATAAATGTTCGAAATATATGAAAGACCGCGGACGGACGAAATGCGGACAACATTTTCGCCGCTCTTGAGATAGAATTTCAAAGGCTCGGTGTACGAACCGTTCGAGTCATGGAAGGTGCTGTTATCCGTCCAGATCTGACGCTGCATCTGAACGCCTCTCGACTCATTCCCCTCTGAGTCGATATCGCAGTATACCTCGGCGTTCTGTTGGAAACGCTGAGAAAGATCGGTCAGCTTGCCGCCGTCGGCTTCGAGTTCAAACGCGTACTTATCGACATAAGTTCTGTCAAGCGCCGCGCTTCTCGCCTCGGTGTATTGCAGTTCCCCGTTGATATAGATCGAATATTCAAGAATGCCGGACTTCGACTTGTCCGCCATATAGTCAATTCCGAGCGCATAAAGACCTGCGGAAGGAACGCTGATCGTCCATTCCACATATCCGTCCTCGCTCGTATGGACAGCGGTTCTTTCGACGCCGTCGTCGTCCTTGAACACTCCGACCCCGTCTTCCGAGAGATTTCCGGAAGACTTTATGTCGGTTATCGGATTTATGCCGTCACCCTGTTCGGTTCTGATCGGATAGAAGCCGTACTGCCCGACATTGTATTTGTCATTGTCCTTGTAGATCGTATGATCGACGTCGTCGAGAGTTCTCGACTGGAGTTGAAGGAACTCGCCGTAAGACCCCGCGGAATAAACGGGGACAAACGGAGTGTCGATGTCGATCTCTTCCGTCTTTCCTGAAGACGAAGAACATGCCGCACAGAACTGCGCGGAGATCAGAACGATCAACAGCACTGCAAGGATCCTTGATTTTCGCACTTGGGAACACCTTCCTTTTCTCAGGCACGCGCCCGGGGAAATTGATATAAACGCTTTTTCTGCCGAAATCTGCGGCAACACGCCGCCCGAAAGAATATCTTTTCCGACGCCCGTCGCCCGTACGCGTGCAAGCGCGTGTAAAGCAAAAAACGGAATACGACACCTTCGGCGCCTCGGGAACACCGGGTTCCTTTTTACGCCGATTGCCGTATTGCGCGGAAAGCACAAAACATTTTCGTTCGGATATTATGAACAGTATAATACTTTTTTCCCGAAAAGTCAAGATAAAAACTGTGTTTTCGCCCTTTTCCGCACAAAACGGAGGATGACGGCTCCCGAGCATTTTTTTGTTGATTTTGCACATCATAGGCGCATATTTTTTTTATATTTCGTATATTTTGCAGTTTCGTTTTTTGTCACCTGTTATGCAGACTTTACAACATGTTGACAACATATGGGGAAATAATCCCGAAAATTCGGTCGCTGACGCAATATATATGTTTGTAAAATTTTTTTTGAAATTCTTTCCTTTGTAAAATATGCACAAAAAATGCAAACTTTTTTGCAATACAGGCATAAAAACGGAAGGTTCTCCCGAAAGAGGATTTTTTTGCCGTTCAAGGCTTTTTCCGCGCCTCGAGCGGCAGAAGGAGATTCTCCGCGCAAACCGTTTTCGTGTAATACAGATTATGATAAAAAACCAAAACTCATTCCGGGAAAACAGGGGCGTCCGCGACGTTGATTCAGGGCGGAGGACTTCGACAATGCCCTTACGCATAAAGCGCAGAAAAACGGTTGAACAGAGCGAAAAGAATAACGAAACGGAAAGCCGCAAAAGCGACTTTCCGCGAAAAACAAGAAAATTATATCAGGAGACGGGAGAATATCTGACGAGTTTCGCGTGTACCGCAACTCTGCCGTTGGAAAAGCCTTTGCAAGTGACGAGAGTTATTATCCTATCGTCGTCCGTGAATTTGAACGTTCCGAGAGACGGGATCTCGTTCAACCCTTGCAGATAGGTGAAATACTCCGCCCAATTGCTCGTTTCGAGGCGGTCGAAATCTCCGCCGTCAACGGTCTCGTACCACGAAAAGATCTGCCAGATCGAATAATAATTATCGGTCTTGATACGGATAAAATGATTGTTCGCATCTGCATACCAGCGTTTCGCGTTGTTCAGATATTTCAGCCCCGCAAACGCATAGGGATTCTTTGCGTGCCCGTAGATCATCGTGTTTGAATTATGAACGAGATCGGGGTCGAGACCCGCAGACATATAAATACAGCCGTTTGTGCTTTCATTTCCGAGAGCGTCGTAATCCAGATAATGATAATTGTCCTCGCCCTGAAGAAGCGCGGCATTGATCGGAAGCCCGTAGATCGACGCCGGTCCCGGGAAATATATCCAACCCTTCACGTCCGGGTTTTTTTCTTTCAGTTTGGAATAATCCGTCTCAATATATTTCAGATCGTCAATGTCGATATCCTCGATGGGTACGACTTTTATCTCCGTCTGAGTGTCCGAATCCCCGCCGTTGTCATGATTCAGGGGATTATCTATGACCCCGCCCCAATCGGGAACGATCCCGTCGATGTTCTCCACCTCGCCGATCGAAGATCTGTAACTTGAATCGTTGTTGGAAGCGGCGATGACCCAATCCGCTATTTTATAAACGGAAAAGCCGAACACGCAGAGGCAAACGATGATAATAAAGGCGGAAAGGGCACCGCCCTTCTTTTTTCCTTTTTTCCCTTTGTTCCCCGATGAGGCGTTTCGCGACGCTTTGCCGGAAGCGTTTCCGCCGCTCGCAGACGGTGTTTTTTTCGGGGCTGTTCCTCCGACCGAACCCGCTCTCCCGTACCGTGAACGCTCTCCTGAGGAACGAGCCGTACGGCTGTCTGTCTGTCCGGAGACAGACCGTTTTCGGCTCGGTTCTGCGGAAGCCGCCGTCTTCGGACCGGCTTGCCGAGCCGCCGCGGAGGAAGCGCCGTTTCCCGCTCCGACGCGGGCGTTGCCGGCTGTCACGCGCACGGGATCGCTTTCATCGAGATCTCTGAGCGCCTGTCGGGTTTTTTCTTCTATTCTTCTATGTCTTTCTTCCCGAGTCTCGGATGAGACCGCGCGGGAAGAAGTTTCCGCGGAAGTCTGCCTCGCGGCCGCATTTCTGCGCGCGATCTCCGCTTCGATTCTGTCTCTTTCGGCTTTGCCGTCGGCTCTCGACATCTCCGCTAACCTCCGTATTTCGTGATCTGACCCGTATTGCGGTCTTTCGACGCGACGAGTTTCGCCTGAACGACAAAACGCACATCGGTGTTGCTGTCAGCGCAGGTGACGAGCGAGATTATCCTGTCGGAAGATTCCACGGATACGCCCCAGTCGCGCGCTCCAAGGACAGCGGAAAACGAACCGTAAAGAGAACTTTTCGTATCCATTCTGTCTCGCCACGAGTTCGCTACCTGTGCCATTTCCGAGCCGTTCAGCATCAGTTTTTCGAGATTTCCCGCCAAAGCCTGGGCGGAAAGATATTCCTCGCTGTATTTGTCGCGAAGCTGTTCCGCCGTCAGCATATAATTTCTCCGCATGACCGCGGTCTTGTTCTGCTCGACCGCAAAATCCGTGTAATAAACCGCGAAGATCTCCCATTTCGTCAGTTCGGTCGCCGTGTTGACGTAAACGTATCTGTTATCCGTGTTCTCAAACCATGAGGAAAGGACAAGATTTTTTTCAAGCTGATCGAAAACGTCGTTTCCGCGCGCATGACCGTAAACAACGGTGTTCAACTCGGACATCGACACAAAACCGCCGAACTGAGAAAGTTTTGAAGAAGCGTCAACGAAAGCCGAGCCGCTGTATTTCTGATAGCGGTTAAGCCCGTGAGTCAGATAATATTCGGGATCGGACATCGGCGGCTGAGCCACGGGAAGATTTATGTTCGTTCCCGGAACGTGAAGCCATGCGACGGTGTCCGAATTCATTTGGTAATACTCAAAAAAGTTATCCCCCGAAAGGAAGCCGTCGGAATCGAATTCGGCTTCGGGAATTTCGGGGACATAGCCCTCGTCTCCGCCGAAAGCGTTCTGTCCGCTTCCGGACGGCTGTGCGTCGTTGACCGTAATGACACAGACGCCGAAGACCTCTTCGCCCTTAACCGTGCAGGACGCTTTGACGGCAGCCACGCCGCTTTTGACCGCGGTCACGGTTCCGTCGGAGGTCACGTTCACGATCTCTTCGTTCGTCGAAGAAAAGCCGATCTCCAATCCGTCGTCGGGTTCGGTATACGCGAGCAAAACAAACTTGTCTCCGACCTTATCGAAAACATGCTCGTTCTCGCTCATTACCATTTCAAAATCGGTCGCTTTTGCAAAAAGGATATCAAATCCGCCCGATCGGAAGAACAGAAAAAGGAAGATCGCCGCAACGATCAGAAAAACCGTTCCGCAGGAAAGCGCGACGACGCGAAATCCGCGGGATGAAAACAAAGAGTCGAGTTTTTTCATTTTTCCGTCACCTCCGAAGCGTTTTCCGATATTTTCGGTACATACATAATACCATACTTTTATGGCAAAATCAACATTCAAAAAACGGAAAAGGTATAAATATTGAAAAATATATTCGGGTTTTTCTTCGGAAAGAACGCATTTTTCACTTTTTCGGGAAAAGCAGTTTACGAAAATTCCCGAGCAACAGCGACAGGCACGATAAAATGAGACTTCCGTTTTTCGCCGAAAATCGGGCGTGCACAGAGGTCGGAAGAGTTTCGGCGGACGAGAAGAGAACGGGCTTCGGGTATTGACATTTCAAATAAAATATTATATAATGAAAAATAATATCACGGTGCGAAAAACCTGTCGTCGGGGGAGGAAGATGAAAATGAAGAACAGAAATGTTTCGCCTTCGGTCATAAAAAGACTTCCGAGATACTTTCGGTATCTGAACGAACTCAATCTTTCCGGCGTCACAAGGATCTCGTCGAAAGAACTCAGCGAAAAAATGCACATCACGGCGTCACAGATACGGCAGGATCTGAACTGTTTCGGAGGTTTCGGACAGCAGGGATACGGCTACAATATCGAAACGCTGCTTTCCGAGATCAAACATCTTCTCGGAGCGGACAGACATATCAACGCGATCATCGTCGGGCTCGGGAACATGGGGCTTGCGCTCGCAAACAACATGAAATTCGAGCGCAGAGGAGTTTTCATCGTCGGACTTTTCGATACCGACGAAAAAAAGATCGGTCTTTCGGTCAAGGGGAACACGGTTCTTTCCTCGGATAAACTTGATGAGTTCTGCCGTGAGCATAAACCCGATATAGCGATCCTTACCGTTCCGCGCGACGCCGTCGTCAACACGGCGCACAGGCTCTACGGGCTCGGAGTCCGCGGGTTCTGGAACTTTTCAAACGTCGAACTCGATGTCCCCGGGGCGCAGGTGGAAAACGTTCATCTGGGAGACTCGCTGATGCATTTATGTTATAATCTCGTAAACGGAGACAATGAATCCGATGAATAAAGACAAAAAAGCGATAAAAACTCTCGCACAGAACAGAAAAGCGTATCACGACTATTTTGTTCTCGACAAATACGAAGCGGGGATAGAACTGTTCGGGACGGAGGTCAAAAGCCTGCGTCTGGGGCAGGCAAACTTAAAAGACAGTTACTGCACGACGGACGGCAGGCAGATATGGGTCAACGGACTGCACATCAGTCCCTACGAAAAGGGAAACATTTTCAACAAAGATCCTCTCAGACAGCGCCGTTTGCTGATGCACAAAAGAGAGATACTGAAACTTTTCGAGGCGGTCAAACTCGACGGACAGACGCTCGTTCCGCTCTCTCTTTATCTGAAAGGTCCCGTCATAAAGATCGAAATAGGTCTTTGCAAGGGAAAGAAAAATTACGACAAGCGCGACGCGGCGGCGAAAGCCGACAGCGAAAGACGCATACGCAGAGAGTTTGAGAAAGAACAGGATTGACGCGATGAGGATATTGGGCATCGACCCGGGATACGCGACCGTCGGTTTCGGGGTCGTCGATTACGATAAAAGCAAGTTCACCTGCGTCGATTTCGGAGCGATACAAACTCCGGCAAAAACGCCTTTTGAAGACAGGCTCGAACAGCTTTTTGACGAGATGACGAAACTCATCGGACTTTACCGTCCGCAAACGGTCGCGTTTGAAGAACTTTTTTTCAACACGAACACGACAACGGCCATCAAAGTCGCGCAGGGAAGAGGAGTTCTTCTTCTCGCGGCGCGAAAATCGGGGCTTGAATGCTTCGAGTATACGCCGCTGCAGGTCAAGCAGGCGGTCGTCGGATACGGCAGGGCGGAAAAAATGCAGGTCATGCTGATGACACAGCGACTGCTGAACCTCCCGAAACTTCCGAGACCCGACGATGCGGCGGATGCTCTCGCGATAGCGATCTGTCACGGAAACAGCATGAATATGCGGAATCTGAAAATAAAGGTGTAAACAATGTATTACTATCTCAACGGAGAGATCGGGCATCTCGATCTGAAAACCGCTGTCATTGACTGCGGCGGCGTCGGTTACAAGTGCGCCATAACGCTGAACACTTACAAACAGATAAGCGGAAAAACGAGAGCGAAACTGTTCACATACCTGAGCGTTCGGGAAGACGCGATGGAACTTTACGGCTTTGCGGACGAAACGGAAAAAACGTTCTTTGAAATGCTTCTCGGGGTCAGCAATGTCGGACCGAAAGCCGCGCTGGCGATACTTTCCGATCTGACGCCGTCCGAACTCTCGGCGGTACTTGCCACGCAGGACTCAAAGCGTCTTTCAAAGGTCAAGGGCATAGGCGCGAAAACGGCGCAGAGAATAATACTCGAACTTCGCGACAAGATCTCACATGCCGACATTCCCGACAGCGGCGCGGGTATCTTCTCGCAGGAAGACGCGGGAGAGATGAGCGACGCGCGCGCGGAAGCGGTCGAAGTGCTGGCTGCGCTCGGCTATTTGAAGAGCGACGCGAGAAATGCGGTCGCGAAATGCCCCGCGGAAAACGTAAACGATCTGGTGAAACAGGCGTTGCGCCTGCTCAGCAGAATTTGAGGATAGACCGATATGGAAGAATTTGACGAAAGATTACTGTCTGCCCGAACGATCTCAGCGGAAGACGACACCGAAAGGTCTCTCCGTCCGCACAGACTGACCGAATATGTCGGGCAGGAAAACGTGAAAGAACTGCTGAAAGTCTATATCGAAGCGGCAAAGCAGCGCGGCGACGCGCTCGATCACGTACTGCTTTACGGCCCTCCGGGGCTCGGAAAGACAACGCTCGCGAACATAATCGCCGCCGAAATGGGTGTTTCGATAAGGATAACCTCCGGCCCCGCGCTCGAAAAGACCGGGGATATAGTCGCGCTTCTGACCAACTTGCAGGAGGGGGATATTCTGTTCATCGACGAAATACACCGCCTGTCCCGCACGGTCGAGGAAGTCCTTTATCCCGCCATGGAGGACTTTGAGTTTGATATAATAATCGGCAAAGGTCCCTCCGCCCGTTCGATCCGCTTCGATCTCCCGAAATTCACGCTCATCGGGGCGACGACGAGGTCGGGACAGCTGACATCTCCTTTCAGAGACAGGTTCGGAGTTCTTTTCAGACTTGAACTTTACACGGTCGGAGAACTTGCCCGAATCGTTACCCGTTCAGCGGATATTCTCGGAATAAAGATCGACCCGGAAGGTGCGGAAGAGATCGCGTCGCGTTCGCGCGGAACGCCGAGAATAGCGAACAGACTTCTGAAAAGAGTCCGCGATTTTGCGCAGATAATGGGAGACGGAACGATCACGAAAAGCATCGCACGGCAAGCCCTTCTGAAACTGAATATAGATGAGATCGGTCTCGACAACACGGACAGAAACATGCTTGAAGCCATGATACGGTCGTTCAACGGAGGTCCCGTCGGGCTTGACACGCTCGCCGCGATGATCGGAGAAGAGGCGATAACGATCGAGGACGTTTACGAGCCGTATCTCATGCAACTCGGATTTATCAACAGAACGCCGAGAGGGAGAGTTGTCACCCCCGCGGCGTACAAGCATCTCGGATTTGATTATCCACAGAAGCAATAACCATGAAGAACGGAAACTTTCAAAAAGACGGATATTTTTCCTTTGAAACGGCGGGGATCAGGTTTTCCGCCGTTTTTTCCGAACTCTCGGCGTCCGACACGGAAGCGTTTCGCGTATGCGCGGTCACAGACGGAAATATCTGCGCAGGAGCGGAAAAAACGATGTTTGAAGCAGGAGAAAAAGACGTCTTGCTCCTGCCTCCGAAGACCGTTTTGAGAATTTCGGAAAACGGGGAAAACGCAGTCGCCCTGTCTCTCTTCTGCAAACGCGCGGAAAAGGAGTCGTCGGAAGATCTTTTTCCGATGTTTTCGGAATTTTTCGGAGCCGTTGAAACAATGCGGCTGAAAGATGCGGGAGAGATAGCCCGTCTCGTCATAAAAGGGTTCCGTATCTCGGAAGAAAAGGAGAAGGGCTTCGGCGTCCGTCTTGAAACGCTCGTGATGCAGATCGCGTTTGAACTTTACGACGAACTTTCGGCGGTCACGACGCGGCTCAACGAGATCTCCGAAAAAGCGATCTCGGAAAGGACAAAAACGCCTCAGTTGCGGGACTGTTTCATCGACCGTTATATCCGCGAAAATTTCCGCACAGATATAACGCTTGAAGATCTGTCCGCGAGAACGGGCGTTTCCGATCGTCAGCTGAACAGGATCTTTGAAAAAAATTACGGGACGACTTTTTACAGATACCTGACACGACTGCGTATCGAAGAAGCGAAGCGTTTACTTTCGAAGCGTCCGAAACCGTCGGTCGAGTCCGTCGCGTATGCGGTCGGGTATTCGACGTATACGGGCTTTCACAATGCGTTCAAAAAAGAAACGGGAATGCTCCCGGGCGAATACAGACGTCGCCGAAACTGAAAGATCACTTAAAACAGGCAAAACCGCACGGACAGTTCCGCGCGGTTTTTTCGTATTATAAAGGTCATTCCGCCATGACGCTTTTGACCGATGTTTTTCCGAGTTTTCTCGTCCAAAAGAACATGACCGCTTCATAAGAGACGACAAACAGAACGAGCGTTATCGCGAGCGCCTTGAAATCAAAGCCGTATTCGGGAAGGTATTCAATATCCGAAAAGACGAAAGTCATCATTATTTTGAGAAGGGCGTACTGATAGCCCGTTCCGATAATGAACCCGACATAGGAGACAGGTCGGTAACAGCCGATAACGGCGCGTGAGCATTCCCTTTCATCATATCCGAAAACTTTCATCATTGCAACCGTTTTCGCGTTCGCTTTCAGCACGCTCGAAAGAGACATAAACAGGCTCATAAACGCAAGTATCATCCCGATCGCAAAGATCATGAATGCGAATTTTTCGCTCGCGAGCCGTTTCATGGAAAGAGACATTTGCAACATCGCGGAAAAACAGAACGCGGAGAACGCGACAAAAAACGCGAGAATCTTCCTGCCTCTCAGAGTCGTCCGTCTCAGTTCGCCGAGGAAGGACAGATTCTCGTTTTCTTTCACACAAACCTTGCGTCTGACTTCTTTTTTCTCTCTGATCATGTCGATCGCGGAAGTTCTCAGCCTCATAAGCGCAAAAAGAACGGACAGCGCGGAAAAGAAAAGCGTCGGGACGAATATCAGAAGAACCGCGAGCAACGGATGAAACGTCACGGGTATGTCGGGAAAAAGCCCTTCGGAATTATTCAGCGAATAAAACCTCGGCAGATATAAAAACGCCGCGACAAAGCCGATCAGACAACCGAAAAATACGCTCAGACCGAAGACGCAAAAATGTTTTGCGATCTCCGGGGAAGAATATCCGAGAGCTTTCAGAATGCCGAGTTCTTTGCCGTGCGCGTCAACAAAATTCTTAATGTAAAAAACAAGCATGGCAACGGCGGTCAGAACCAGACACCCGCCCGAAACGGCGGCTGTGATCTTGCCCATGGAAACGACCGCTTCGTACATCGTCCTCCCCGCTTCGCCCGAGATCGTCTCCCCGACGGAAACAAGGTCAATATTGTAATTCAGAAACAGCGTGCAGACAAACACCGCGCAAGCCGAGACGACGGTGATTCCGAAGAGTTTCAAAATATCTTTTATCCCGATAAGCATACGATCACCAGCCGATCTCGTAAGCGGTCTTTCGCACATTATTTTCCGAAACACTTTCTATCAGACCGCTGTTCATCCGAACCACGGTGTCCGCAGTTTCCGCTATATTTGCGTTGTGCGTGACCATGACCGCGGTAAATCCGTATTCTTCCCTGAGACGGCAGATAAGATCGAGAACCTGTCTGCCCGTCTTTTCGTCGAGCGCGCCGGTCGGCTCGTCGAGAAAAAGGATCTTCGGTCTTTTCGCAAGCGCGCGGGCGACCGCGACCCTCTGCTGTTCTCCTCCCGAAAGCTCGCTCGGATATTTTTTCAGTTTGTCGGAAAGCCCGACAGCATCGGCGAGGTCTTTATACTCTCTGTTGTTCGCGAGATCGGCGCCCATGCGGATGTTTTTCCCGACAGTCATATTCGGAAGCAGATAATACTGCTGAAAAACAAAGCCGACATCGCTTCTGCGAAACCGCGTCAGTTCCGTATCGGACAGTTTTGTTATATCGGTCTCCCCGTAAATGACCGAGCCGCCGTCCGGCCGTTCAAGACCCGAAACGACATTCAGGAACGTGGATTTTCCCGATCCCGATGCGCCGAGAATAACGGTAAAAGACCCCTCGGAAATCGTGAGGCTGATATTTTTCAGGATCAGGCTTCTGTTTCCTCCCGAGCCGTATGATTTCGTGATATTCTCTATGCTGATCATTTCGATCTCTCCTCTTTGACACGGTTAAGAACGCCGACGAAGACCTCCGACAGCATTTCGCTTATTTCCTCCCGCGAAAAAGAACATGTGTTCCGCAGGCTGAGCGTCGCGATCCCGTGGGAATAGATCGCAAGGTGGTTATAGATCTTCTTCGCTTCGCCGTCTTCGAGCGCATAGCCCATTTTGAGAGAGGAAAGTATATCGGGAGAATTATCGTCCATCGCAGGCATGAAACCCGGAATGCACCGAGGATCGTTTTCCGACATAAAAAGAAGTTGAAACAGTTCGGGTTCTTCTTTCGCGAAAAGAATATACTGTTCTCCCGCGCCTTTGAACGCGGGTGTTTGGGACAGACCGACTTTTACCCGCTCCGCGTATATCTCTTTCGCCGCGTCAACGACCGCTTCCCTGAGGCTTTCCATACTGTCAAAATAAGAAAATATCGGCTGAGGCGACGCTCCGAGCCGTTTTGCGAGCGTTCGGGCGCTCAGAGCCGACGAGCCCTTTTCGCGGACGAGCGAAAGCGCCTCATCGATTATCTGTTCTTTCGTAAATCTGTTCTTTGCGGGCATATCTGCCTCCTTAAATAATTACAGGTGTTATATTACACGTGTAATTATATCACGAAACGCCGTTATGTCAAGAGGTGCCCGTATGACTTCAAAAAATTTTTGCAAAAAGCGATACGCCGAACGGCAAAAATATAAAAGACCTCCGCCCGCATATCGGGCGGAGGTTGATTTACTGCGGTTTCTCAGTTGTTCATCATTCTTCCGATCGCATGGAAGCCGTCGTCAATGAAATTGCCGGTCGTCGCGCAAACGCGTTCGCAGAAACAGTCTCTGCCCGCTGTCTCGCGGTCGGAGCGGTAGATCATGTACGGCACATCGTCCGACGCGTGTCCCCGCGTCGTCAGCGGCGTCGGATGATCGGGCGTTATCAGAATGCGGAAATCCTCGCCTGTCGAAACGAGGTAGTCATATATCGGTTTGACTATCTGACTGTCGATAATTTCGATCGAGCGCACTTTGCCCTCAACATCGCCCTGATGTCCGCACTCGTCGGGGGCTTCAAGGTGAGTATAAACGAGATCAACGCCTTTTTTGAACCATTCTATCGACGCATCGGCTTTGCCCTTAAAGTTTGAATGAAGATTGCCCGTCGCGCCTTCGACGTCAACGCACTTCATATCCGCACAGAGCGCGATCCCTTTTATAAGATCGACTGCGGTGACTGCGGCGCCCGTTATTCCGTGAACGCTCTCGAAGGACGGAAGGCTCATGCGTCTGCCCTGTCCCCAAAGCCAAAGAGAGTTTGCGGGATTCAGCCCCTTCGCGGTTCTCGCCGCGTTTACGGGGTGATTGCTCAGAAAATCGAAAGATCTCTTTTGTATATCAAGCAACAGATCGGAATAATCACCTTTCGGAAGATATTCGGTTATCTGTTTTCCGATGATATTATGAGGCGGAGTGAACGACATTTTGTCGGTCGCATCATGCATGATAAGGCAGTGCTTGTAACTTATTCCGGCATAGAATGTCATCAATTCCGAGCCGAATTCCTTCTGAATGTCTTCCATCAGCGCTTTCGCGTCTTCCGTCGAGATCTCGGACGCGGTGTTGTCGACCATTGTCTTTTCCTCATACGCGCCGTCGGGAGAAAGCGTTACGAGATTGCATCTGAGCGCAAGATCCGTCTCGCTCATCTCAATTCCGAGGCTTCTCGCTTCAAGCGGCGAACGCCCCGTCAGATAAACGCGCGGATCGTATCCCATTACGCAGAGATTTCCGATCTCCGATCCGCCCTTACAGCCGTCGGGAGTGACGTGCAGCATACCGAGTTCGCTTTTCTTAGCAAGACCGTCCGTAACGGGTTTTTTCGCGACCTCGAAAGGGGTCTTTCCGTCCAGTTGAGGAACGGGATAATCCGCCGCGCCGTCGGTCAGAATGACTGAATACTTCATTTTTTTTGCTCCTTATGCTTTTACATAATATAAGATCTCCGCTGTTTTGCGGAATTTACCGTTTTTTTTCGAGAGCGGTCAATGCCGCGGGCATATCGCCCTTGTACGGAACGGTTTTTCCGCGGACTTTCTGCGTCGTTTCGGGGCCTTTTCCCGAAAGGAAAACGACGTCTCCGTCATTCGCTCTTTCAATGGCGAAAGTGACCGCTTTTTCCCTGTCCTCGATCTTAACGAACGGAACGGGGGTCTTTTCCATTTCCGCACCGACTTCGTCGAGGATGCTTTTCGGGTCTTCGTTTTCGGGATCGTCGGTCGTTATGACCGCAAAATCCGCGTGATGTCCGACGACCTGCGGAAGTTGCATACGCCTGTCAAGCGCTTTGTTTCCCTGACAGCCGAAAAGGCAGATGACCTTTGATTTCGGATAAAACTTCTCAATATGATCGAAAACGGACTCAAAACTCAACTCGTTATGCGCGTAATCGACAATGACGGTGATGCCTTTTTCCTCGATGATCTCCATTCTTCCCGGAATTTTCGTTTCGGACAGTCCTTTTCGGATACTCTCTGCGCCGACACCGCACAGCGCCGCCGAGGCGATCGCAACAAGGGCGTCGTAAACATTGAATTTCCCGGGCATGCGGAGAGAAAACCTTTCGCCGTCAAAAAACCTGCCGCGAACGGTGAAGTCAATGCCCGTTTTCGTCTGACATATATCGCACGCGCGAAGGTCACAGTCTTTTTCGATCCCGACTGTCGTCACCGTCTCGCACGTTGCCGCTTTCAGAAAATCTTCCGCCGCCGCGTCGTCGATATTTACGACGCCGTGCCTGCAAAGCGTCATGAGACGCATTTTCGCCGCTTTATATTCTTCAAAACTGTGATGCTCCGTCGGGCTGATATGATCCTCTCCGAGATTGAGAAACGCGCCGACGGCAAATTCGATGCCGTCAACTCTGTTATACGCCAGCCCCTGCGAAGAGACCTCCATACACGCCGCTTTGACACCGTCCTCGGCAAATTCGTTCAGTATCGAATACAGCTCGAGCGCTTCGGGCGTTGTTCCGCTCTTCGGTATACTGCGGCCGCAGGACGTCGCCTCGACGGTCGAGATCATTCCGACCCTGTTTCCGAACTCTTTTTCAAAAATATTGCGAAGCATATACGCGCACGTCGTTTTGCCCTTCGTTCCGGTTATCCCGACAAGCGGATATTTCGACGCGGGATCTCCGTAAAAAGCCTTCGCGCAGACAGGCATTGCCGCCCGCACATCGGAAACACGGATATACGGGACGGAGAGAGAACGTTCATCTTCTCCGACGACGGCACAGCAGCCTTTTTCAAGCGCGGAAGACAGAAATTCTTCGCGAAAGCCCGCGCCCTTGACAAAAAACAGTTGATCTTTTGTCACTTTACGTGAATCACAACCTACGCTCAAAACGTTGATATTTCCGATTTTTTTGTTTTCTTCGGGCAAAAGTCCTTTTTCGGACAGAGCGTCAAGCAGAATTTCCAATTTCATGGCAGGCTCCGATATCTTGTGTCAATATGTCAGAAAAACTTTTTTTATGTCGCATTTTTTCGGCAACGGCAAAAAAATCCTGTTTTTAAGCGGGTTTTCCACTCTTTCAACAGAGTTATCAACAATTGCGGTGAAAAACGGAAAAAAGTTTTTTGGGTAAAACTTAACGAAAATCGCCGGGAGATTTCGTTAAAAATCATTTCGATTTGCAGAATTTCATATAATGTAAAATTCAAAATCTTTCCCGCCGCAAAGCGGGGCGAAAAACCGCGTAACACTATATATTGTGTTCGCCGCTTTTCGGAAAAAGGACAGCGGCGCGGCGAACGGTATCACGAAACGTAGATGTTCGATGCGCGGTTTTAACTTGCCGAAAAAATCAGTATCCGCTCTCCCTGACGGAAAGTGAATCGTCGTTCATGATCCAATCCATGACGTCGATCCTTCTGAATTCCGTTGCCGTGTCGCGGACGAAGACCTCCGATATTCCGGCGTTGATTACCATGCGTTTGCACATCATACAACTGTCCGTTCCGGAAATTATCTGCCCTTCCTGACCGACGCAGGCAAGGTAAAGGGAAGAACCGATCATCTTTTCTCTGTCGGCGTTTATGATCGCGTTCGCCTCCGCGTGAACGGAGCGGCAAAGTTCGTATCTGGTGCCCGAAGGGATCGAGAATTTTTCTCTCAGGCAGATCCCGAGATCCGTGCAGTTCGCTCTCCCTCTCGGCGCGCCGTTATATCCCGTGCTGATTATCGCGTCGTTTTTGACTATAACGGAACCGAAACGCTTTCTTAAGCATGTCGCCCTTTCCGCGACGGTCTGCGCGATGTCGAGGTAATAATTCGTTTTGTCTATCCTCATGAGTTATCCTCCGTCATTTTATTATTCATTCGGATCGTTTTTTATCGAAAAGTCCGTCTCGTACTTCGCAAAGAAGGCTCGGACGGCTTTTTCCGCAAATCCGCGGTCGATCGCGGAAGAAACGAACACATATCCGCAATAGTTGGAAGCGTTGAAAGCGCGCGACCATGTTCCGATATACTCGAAACGGTTGATCTCGGGGGACAGACACCCTCTCCGAAGAACAAGGAACTCCGTTTTGCCTCTCGACAGCGGCGGGAAAACGATATGGATGTCAAAAATATCGAAATCGCACGGTTTTCCCTCTTTCACGCATTCATCGCGCAGAAACTCAAAAAGACTCTCGCGCAGGCGCATATACTTTTCGTAATCGGAAAACCCGAGACGCCCGGAAAGTTCCTGCAAAGCCGAAAAAACAAGTTCGTCGTCGCTGAGATCCTTCGTATAGTCGCAGGCGAAATCCCGCAAGATACTTCGTTTCGAGTCCGCATCCTTTTCGGCTTCGAGAAGTCGCAAGGTTCTGTCCGTATATGTTTTGCGCATTTCCTCGGCTCGACGAAGGCTGATATCCGAACCCCGAAGCACGAACGCTCGCTTCGGAAGGGCTCTGCGGTTTATCAAACGGATCATATCTCCGAGAGTCCTTGTCGGGGCAAGGGACGGATACGGGATCTTTTCGCAAGTGTCGAAAGTCGCGATCTGATCGTCGGTAAATTCGAGAAAATCGCAGGGATGGGAAAGAATTCCGCAGGCGACCATTCCGTGTATGACGTCGCGCACCGCCGCCTCCGCGGCAAGCACCTTCTGGTGACGGTACATATAAACGTAAAGCATATTTCTGTTAAAGATCAATTCTTCAACGGTCGTCACCGCGTCCGAACTTATCGCAAGTTCATACCGCGTTTCGTTTCCCTTTTGCAGTCTGCAAAGGACGATCTTCATCAGAAAGCGTTCGATCCCGTAAGTGAGCGCGATCCCCGACGTATAACTGTCTCGTTGCGTGTAATCGAGTTTATCAGCGTCGAAATCGCCGTTCAGGATCTGCGTCATAAACGCGTAAACGACCGTTTTGCCGTTCCCGTCGGTCGCCTTGTTCGTCTGACCGACGATCATGTTCGCGCATTCACGCAAAAGATCTCGGCAAGCCTCGCGGTCGCCCTTTTCGGGATAATCCACCTTCTCGGAAAAGAAGTCGAGAAACGCCTCGGAACGGATTATCATATAAGAAAAAAGTTCATGCGGCTTCGGGTGTATACCCTCGTCAAACTCTTTTTCAAGATCTTTTCTGACTTGAAGGAAAGGCTCGGTGTTGCCGTACACGTTTTCGGAAAGATGCGAGTAGAAGCAATGACCGACATCGTGAAGAAGCGCCGCAAGGCGCACTTTGTTCCTGTCCTTCTGCGTTATTTCAAGCCCCGCGCTTCTCTCGGAAAGTTTGTCTATCATCCTCGACGCGATCGCAGTCGTCCCGAGCGAATGCTCAAACCTCGTATGATGAGCGGACGGATATGTCGTTTCTGCCCGTCCGAGCTGTCTGATATCGCGCAGACGCTGAAAAAGCGGAGAATCTATGATCTGGATCTCCCACCCGTTATAAAGAACGGAGCCCCAGATCGTGTCGTGAATAACCTTTCCGGACGTCGGGGTCGGTTCGTACCCTTCAAGTTTCCGCGAAACGAAAGCGTTTATCCTTCCGTAAAAATCCTCGCAAACAGTCATATCATTTTTGATCCTTTATCAAAATCACTTTGTAATAAACAGTTGTATCGGGAACGAAATTGCGGTGAACGCGCCGTTTTGCAACGGTTTCTTTTCCGAACTGCCGGTCAAGCGCGGAAGGACAGACATCTGCCGGAAATTCTTCATAAGCCCGACAGTTTGTCAGAAAGAGCGGCAAAATCGGTGACGGAGAGCCTCTCCGCCCTGACCGTCGGTTCAAAACCGCAATCCGTTATCGCCTTTTCGATCCCGTTTTTCGGTATCCCGATTTTTGCGGCAAGTGCGTTGACAAGCGTTTTTCTCCGTTGCTCAAAGCCCGCAGAGATCAGCGAAAACATAAACTTCTCATCGTGTACCTTTGTCGGAGGCGGAACGAGGTCGAGCGCGATGACGCTCGATTCGACCTTCGGCGCGGGAAAGAAACAGCCGGGGGAGACGGTAAACAGCGTTTTCGGCTTCGCGTACCAGTTTATCGCTGCGGTTATCGCTCCGTATTCCTTTTTCCCCGGGCTTGCGGAAAACCTTTGCGCGACTTCTTTCTGTATCATAACGGTTATCCGCGAAAGCGGCAGACGCTGTTCGAGCAGAGCCATTATTATCGGCGTCGTTATGTAATAAGGCAGATTTGCGCAGACGCAGACACGCTCTTTTCCGTCGCAGAGCGCGTGAAGATCCGCCTTTAACACATCCTCGTTGATGACCGTGACATTATCGCAGTCGGAAAGCGTTTCGCCGAGAACGGGGATCAGCCGCGAATCGATCTCGATCGCGATGACCTCTTTCGCACGCTTGCTCAGTTCTTTTGTCAGGCATCCGACCCCGGGACCTATCTCGATGACGGTCGTTGTTTCGTCTATTCCCGCATTGTCGGCTATGCGGGCGGGGACTTCGGCGTTTATCAAAAAGTTCTGCCCGAGCGTTTTTGAAAAAGAAAAACCGTGCTTTTCCATCAGAGGACGGAGTTCTTTCATTGAAGTCAGATTCATGTTATACCACTCTGTTGCGTCTTTCTCCGTTCAGGAATGCGGAGACGTTTTTTTCCATTTCCGAGACAAGACGCGTCCTCGCCTCGACCGAAGCCCAAGCGATATGCGGAGTGAAAAACACGTTTTTCCCGTCTTTGATCCTCATGAACGGGTGATCCTGCGGAAACGGCTCTTTGTCGTAGACATCGGCGGCAAACCCGCCGAGAGTCCCGTCCAGAACGGCGTCAACGGTCGCTTCGTCGTCAAGAACGGCGCCCCGCGCAACATTTATCAAAAGAGGTTTTTTCTTCATTTTCGCGTATTCTTCGCGTCCTATCAGCCCGCGCGTCGCGTCCGTCAGCGGACAGTGAACGGAGATGATATCGCTTTCGGAAAGAAGACGGTCGAGCCCGACGCACTCGACGCTCTCCTTCGGGGTTCTCGTATACGCGAGGACTTTACATCCGAAAGCGCGCGCGATATCCGCGACCTTTTCACCGATATTTCCGTAGCCGATTATACCCCAGACCTTGCCGTCAAATTCGCCGAACGGCGGATCGAGACGGTTCGGAAGCCCTTCGGCTGTATATTTGCCCGATCGGCAGAAATCGCAGAAGAAATCGAGTTTTGTCATCATCATGCACGCAAGGGAGATCGTCACCTGCGCGACCGATGAGGTAGAATACGCGGGAACGTTCGCAACGGCAATTCCTTTTTCGCGGCAGAACGCCACATCGATATTGTCAACGCCCGTCGCGGCCTCCGCTATAAATTTCAGGTTGGGAACTTCCGAAAGGATCGCGGACGAGAGCCTGACTTTATTCGTAACGACGATCTGCGCGTCGCCGATATGTTCAACGGCGTTTTCGGGAACGGTACGGTCGTGTATCTCGACCTCTCCGAACATTGCAAAGCCCGATATGTCAACGTCTTTTCCGATGGCGTCTCTGTCAAGCACGGATATTTTCATCATGATTTTCCTTTACTTGTTGAAATATTTCTTGTCGAGGGATCGGAAGTAGATCGCTTCCGAAATATGATTGCGTCCGATCGCATCCTTGCCTTCGAGATCCGCGACGGTCTGCGCTATCCGTATCAGTTTGTCGTAAGAGCGCATCGAAAGAAAACCCTTCTCAAAAACGCTGTTCAAAAGATTTTCCGCATCCTCGCTCATCATTTTCCGACAGACCGAACGTATGAGGTTCGGCGTCAGTTTCGCGTTACAGGTCACGCCGACGCTTCCGTACCGTTCGCGCTGAGCCGCCCTCGCGGCGTCTACTCTTTTCTTAATGCTTTCCGAACTTTCCGCTTTGTCGCGATTTTTTATATCCTTAACGGGAACTGTCGGCAATTCGACCTGAAGATCGAGCCTGTCGAGAAGAGGTCCCGAAAGACGGTGCATATATCTGTCTATCTGCGATTTTGTGCAGGTACAGCGCAGTTCGGGCTGTCCGTATTTACCGCAGGGACACGGGTTCATCGCGCAAACGAGCATAAACGACGCGGGATAAGTGACGGTTCCCTTGACGCGGCTGATGCTGACCGTTCCGTCCTCAAGCGGCTGACGCAGACAGTCAAGCACTTTCGGAGGAAATTCCGCGACTTCATCGAGGAACAGAACGCCGTTGTGGGCAAGCGAAATGAGCCCGGGAACGGGGCTTGTCCCTCCGCCCGTCATCGCGGGGACGGAAACGCTCTGATTTGTCGTAACAAAAGGTCTGCGTGTCACAAGGGGATTTTCGTTCGTAAGTTTTCCGGCAACCGAATATATTCTGCTCGATTGAAGTATTTCTTCCTCGGACATTTCGGGCAGGATCCCCGGAAGCGCTTTCGCAAGCATCGACTTGCCTGTTCCCGGAGGGCCGATGAAAAGCATGTTGTGTCCGCCCGCCGCCGCGATCTCGCAGGCGCGTTTGGCGGCATGCTGACCGATCACGTCCGAAAAATCAACCGGGGCGACGCTGTTTTTCTCTCTCGGAACATATTCCCCTTTTACGAGACGGCTTTTTCCCGAAAGATGATCGACAAGAGCGCGGACATCGGTCACGGCATACGCGGTTACACCTTTCACGCACGCAGCCTCCGAAGCGTTCCCCTCGGGGACAAATATCTCGGTGAATCCGAGTTGTTTTGCGACTATGGTTCCCGCAAGAACACCGTTGCAGGGGCGCACGTCTCCGGAAAGAGATATCTCTCCGATAAAGCATTTATCCGAGCCGACCGCGGGAATGACTTCCGCGCTCGCAAGAACGCCGAGTATCATCGCAAGGTCGTATACGGAGCCTTCTTTTTTCACGTCGGCGGGAGCGAGGTTTATCGTCACGCAAAAGCCGTCGATCCCGTAACCGCTGTTCCTCAGCGCGGCGCGAAGTCTTTCTTTCGCTTCGCGGACGGCGTTGTCGGGCAGTCCGACGATGTCGATCTTTGTCTCATCCGCGCTTCTCGAAACATCGGTCTCGACTTCGACTTCGTAACCGTCAAGCCCCGACAGACCGACCGTTCTGATCTTTGATACCACGGCGACTCCTCTTTTCTTCTTTTCTTCCTTCATCCTTTGCGGATATGAAATTACAATATCCTATTGTACATAATAGCACATTTTTAAGAAGAAATCAACACACGAGGGTCTCTTTTTTCGGAGTCCGAAATAATTTTTCGGGTAAGCAAAAATAATTATGTTCTTTTTCCGTATATTTTATGAAAACAGTAGATTTTTTAAGAAAAATATGTTATACTTATCTAAATAGGCAGTTCCTCATAAAATAAACATAAGAAATAATCGGTTTTGAGAGGTTATATATGGGACTTTTTGAAAAGGTTTTCGGGACGCACAGTTCACGCGAATTGAAAAAGATCGCGCCGACCGTTGCGAAGATCAATGCCCTTGAACCCTCGTTCAAGGCTCTTTCCGACGCGGAATTGCGCGAAAAGACGGATATATTCAAGAAAAGGCTTGCCGACGGCGAAACGCTCGACGACATTCTGCCCGAGGCGTTCGCGACCGTTCGCGAGGCGTCGCGCAGGGTTCTCGGAATGAGACATTTCGACTGCCAGCTCGTCGGCGGTATCGTTCTGCACCAGGGCAGGATCGCCGAGATGAAAACGGGCGAAGGAAAGACGCTCGTTGCAACGCTTCCCGCATATCTGAACGCATTGACGGGCAACGGCGTTCATATCGTCACCGTCAACGACTACCTCGCTCAGCGTGACAGCGAGTGGATGGGAAAGATCCACAGATTTTTGGGTCTTGAAGTCGGTCTTATAGTTCACGGTCTCGACAACGAAGAGCGCAGAAAGGCGTATGCCGCGGACATAACCTACGGAACAAACAATGAGATAGGCTTCGATTATCTGCGCGACAACATGGTCATTTACAAGGAAAACATGGTTCAGCGCGGTCAGGCTTTTGCGATCGTTGACGAGGTCGACTCCATTCTCATCGACGAGGCGAGAACGCCGCTCATCATTTCCGGTCACGGGGAAGAGTCCGACGAGATGTATCAGAAAGCGAACGCCTTCGTTCGCGGGCTTCGCAAATACGTCGTTAAAGAAATGGAGAGCAAAGAGACCTACGATGATGTTGACGGCGATTATATCGTCGACGAAAAGAACAAAAACGCGGTCCTGACAGCGTCGGGTGTTGAAAAAGCCCAAAAGACTTTCGGCATCGAGAACCTCGCGGATATTGAAAACGTCGGACTTCAGCATTATATAAATCAGGCTCTTAAAGCGTACGGAACGATGAAACGCGACATCGACTATGTCGTCAAAGACGGCGAAGTCATCATCGTCGACGAGTTCACGGGACGTATGATGTTCGGCAGACGCTACTCGAACGGACTTCATCAGGCGATCGAGGCGAAAGAGGGCGTCAAGATCGAAAACGAGTCAAAAACGCTTGCGACGATCACTTTCCAAAATCTTTTCAGACTTTACAAGAAACTTTCCGGTATGACGGGTACCGCGCTGACCGAGGAAGACGAGTTCAGGCAGATCTACGGGCTCGACGTTATCGAGATCCCGACGAACAAGCCGATGATCAGAAAAGACCTTAACGACAAGGTCTATAAAAGCGAGGCGGGCAAGTTCAAAGCCGTTGTCGAGCGCGTCAAGGAAGTTCACGCGAAGGGTCAGCCCGTTCTTATCGGCACGGTCACTATCGAAAAATCCGAGATACTCAGCAAAATGCTGAAACGCGAGGGGATCGAGCACAACGTTCTGAACGCGAAATATCATGAAAAAGAAGCGTCCATAATCGCTCAGGCGGGACGCGAGGGCGCGGTCACGATTGCGACCAACATGGCGGGACGCGGAACGGACATAATCCTCGGCGGTAACGCGGAATACATGGCAAAGAAGCAGATGGAGAAAGAGGGCTTCGAGCACGAATATATCGTCTCTTCCACTTCATTTGCCGAGAGCGACGACGAAAAAGTCAACGAAGCGAAGAAGCGATACTCGGAGCTTTATGAGGAATACAAAAAAGAAGTTGACAAGGAAGCCGAAGTCGTTAAGCAGGCGGGCGGTCTCTGCATAATCGGAACCGAGCGCCATGAATCAAGACGTATCGACAATCAGTTGCGCGGACGCGCGGGACGTCAGGGCGATGTCGGTGAAAGCTGCTTCTACGTTTCGTTTGAAGACGATCTTCTCCGTCTGTTCGCGGGCGAAAGACTTGCGATGATCTCCGACAGATTCAACATTCCCGAAGATCAGCCGATCGAGGCAAATATACTTTCCAGCACAATCGAAAACGCGCAGAAGAGAGTTGAAAGCAACAACTTTGCGCGCAGAAAGAGAACGCTCGAATACGACGACATAATAAACAGACAGCGCCAGCTCATATACGAACAGCGCAGACTCGTTCTCGACGGAGCGGATCTTCACGATTACATCGACCACATGATCGACGACGTTGCGGAAGAAGCGGTGACGCATTTCTGCAACTCGGATAAGCCTCTCGAATGGAACATCTCGGCGCTGACGGAAGAATTCCCGGGGGCTCTGCTGACGAAAGAAGCGGAAAACTGGTCGGAGGCAGAACTGTCTTCGATGAAGAGTTCCGACATAAAAGATATGATCGTCGAAAAGATCAAACTCGGACACAAGGTCAGCGAGGAACTCAACACGCCCGAAAAGATGCGTGAGATCGAGCGCGTTGTGCTTTTGCATAACGTCGACAAAAACTGGATGGACAACATCGACGCGATGGACGATCTCCGTCAGACGGTCTCGACCCGTTCGTACGCGAACAAAGACCCGCTCGTCGAGTACAGATTTGCGGCGGATGAAATGTTTGAAGGCGTTGTGTCCGACATCAAGCGCGATACCGTCAGAGATCTTCTTCTTGTCCGCGTCAGAACGGGCGAAGAGGTGAAACGTCACCGCGTCGCGAAGGAATCCGCGGCAGGCACTTCCGAAGCCGTGAACGCGGGAACGGAGAAGGCGAAACCGAAGGTCAAAACCGCGGCGGAGAAGGTCGGAAGAAACGATCCCTGCCCGTGCGGAAGCGGCAAAAAATATAAGAAATGCTGCGGAAGAGTACCCGGCAGCGACGACTGACACGCTTTCGGGACTGCCGAAAAAAGTTGAACGGACGGCGGGGAGAAAGGTTCTCCCCGCTTTTTTCGCGCAGACGGTAAAGCGGCAAAAATAACGGTGAGGACAGGCTTTTTTCCGATAAGCCCGTATTTCCGTTTCGGGAAAACTCCGCCCGCCGTTATATCCGCCGAAAACGCGTATAAAGGAGAAAAAATGGAACTTGAAACAAAGCGTCTCATACTCCGACCGTGGAGTGAAAGCGACGCGGAAGATCTGTACAGATACGCCGCCGATCCCGACGTCGGGCCGATCGCGGGCTGGCCTGTGCACACGAGCGAGGAAAACAGCCGAGAGATCATAAGAACGGTTCTTTCAGACCCCGAAATATACGCCGTATGCTTAAAATCCGACGGCAAGGCGATCGGGAGCATCGGACTCAAGATCGGCGGCACGACGGACATGACCGACAGAGACGACGAGTGCGAACTCGGATATTGGCTCGGCAAGCCGTTCTGGGGACAGGGGCTGATCCCCGAAGCGGCGGAGGAACTGTTGCGGCACGGCTTTGAAGATCTCGGAATGAACGCCGTTTGGTGCGGATATTACGACGGCAACGGAAAGTCAAAACGCGTCATGGAAAAATGCGGATTTATCTATCACCATACGACAGAAAGACTTGAAGTCCCGCTCATGAACGAGATCCGTACGGGTCATGTGACCCTGCTCACAAAAGAGAGATGGGAAAAGCGCCGTAAGGAAGCACCGGAGAGGAGAACGACTGTGAAATCAATTTGCGGAGCGGATTGCGAAAACTGCGGATTTAAGGAAAAATGCAACGGTTGCGTTGCCACGGACGGTCATCCTTTCGGGGGAAGATGTATTACCGCCGAATGTTATAAAAGCGGCGGGAAAACCTGCTTTTGCGAGTTTGTAAAGAGGACGGTCTCGGAATTTAACGCACTTAACATCAAAGATATGCCCGAGGTGACAGAACTTTTCTCTCTTTGCGGCTCTTTCATAAATTCGGAATACCCGTTTCCCGACGGAACGATGAAAAAATTTCTTAACGACAGCGACATATATCTGGGCACTCAACTCAAAAAGAAGAACTCCGACCGCTGTTTCGGGATCGCGGCAAGCGATAAGTTCTTGCTCGTCAGCGAGTACGGTGAAAACGGAGCGGACCCCGAGATAGTTATATATAAAAGACGTGAGGCGGACTGAAAAAATGGCGACGAGCAAAGAATATCTGTCATACATATCGGATATGCTGTCGGGCATTGACGGCATAACCCACAAACAAATGATGGGCGAATACATAATTAATCTGCGCGGAAAGATCGCGGCGTATCTGTGCGACAACAGACTGCTTGTAAAGATCGTCCCCTCGGCGCTCGGAATGATGCCGACGGCGAAAAAGGAATCTCCCTACGCGGGAGCCTCGGAAATGCTGAGAGTGAATGAAGAAGACATATCCGAAGAATTTCTGAAAGAACTTTTTGAAGCAATGTATCCGGAATTGCCCGAGCCGAAGAAAAAGAAAAAGTAAATACGGAATTCGGCATAAAACAGGTGCGTCGGAACTATGACGTTCCCGAAAACAAAGAGAGCAGAGGCCATGCCTCTGCTCTCTTTGTCAAAAACCGTATGCAAAGCCGTAAAAACACAATATATTGAAAAAAAATCTCTTTTTTTCGAGAAAAACATCAAAATATAGTTGACAAACCGTTATTTATATGATAAAATATTAACAGAAAATCGGAAGGCAAGCAAAAATGATGAAAAAAGCCGTAAAGATCAAAAAACTAAACGCTCGGGCAACTGTTCCGACTTACGGTTCATCATCCGCGGCGGGAGCGGATCTTTACGCCTGTCTCGGCTCTTCCGTCCGCATAAAGCCCTCCGAAACGGCTATGATCCCGACAGGGCTCGCATTGGAGATCCCCGACGGATATGTAGGTCTTATATATGCCCGAAGCGGGCTCGCTTGCAGAGAGGGGCTCGCCCCCGCGAACAAAGTCGGCGTTATCGACAGCGACTATCGCGGAGAGATCGTTGTCGCGCTCTTCAACCATTCGTCCGAAGAACGGACGGTCGAAGACGGTCAGCGTGTCGCGCAACTTGTTATTACGCCTTATGTCACGGCAGATTTCATCCTTTCCGACGAACTCGGAAATACCGAACGCGGAAGCGGCGGTTTCGGCTCCACGGGGAAGAAATAACAGAGATCCGACCGCTCAAACAAAGCTTTTTTCCTTCTTATAACCATACAGAAAAGTCCTCGGAGCCGCATATCCGAGGGCTTTTCGCTTTTCTTTTCATTTTGCTTTTATACAGTTCCGTGGCAGAAAGAAACCGCGCCGATCGGCGCGGTTTTGCGGTTTTTGAAAAGATTATTTCTTTTCCGGCTGCCAAAGACCCGCTTTGGCGACCTCGTACCAGTTTGCGGAAACGGTGACGATCGTTTTTCCGAACGCCTTTTCCTTCTTTCTTTCGATATAACCGTTGTCGACAAGCCATTGCGCGGCTTCGCGAACCTGCTTTCTCGGAAGGCGGTTCTGCACGCTCACGGCTTCGACGGTCTTTATAAAGGTAGGTTTCATGTTTCGCGAAGACGGAGAACGTTCTATCTTGTCCAGCGCGGAAAAAATAAGCTGGAAGATCTGTTTTTTTTCATCTGTTTCGTCCGGATATTCAACCGTCCAACTGGCTGCCATACGCAACTGATTGCTGCACCCGCCCTTGACGGCGTATATTCCGACTTCTTTTTTGCACTTATTCTTCAAAAACGAAGCAACCGAAGTAAAATGTCCGTCTCCCGTAAAAATTATGAAAACATCAATGTCGTCCCGGTCGGACATCGCCGCCTGATAAATATGATCGAGCATGATGAAGTCGGTAAAATCTTTCGTTATCCTGTTCGCGGCGTTGCCTGTTTCGATGATATTGTTCGTAAAACCGCGGATCTTCGTCATTTCTTCTCTCAGAGACTGGTTTTTGGAAAAATCACCGAAAAACCAGATCCCGCGGACATCGAGCGTCTTTTCCATATCGCTTATCCATTTCCCTATATCGGGACGGGTGTGATACATCTTGTCAAGAGATATATACCAATGCTCGTAATCGACGAACGCCAGCGCGCGAGGTTTTGAAACCCTTGCCTTTCTTCTGAAAAGTCCTATATCTGTTCCTCCTTTCTTCAATAATGGCGAAAATCCCGCAAAAATACCGTTTACGGAGTTTTCTTCTTTTTCGGAAGTCCTATACCGAGCGCAGCTTTCGCAAGACGGTCGGCTTCTTCGTTCAGCGGGTTTCCCGTATGGGCTTCGACCTTTACGAAAGAAACATCTACCGCGGAAGCGTACTTCCGAACAAATTCAACATAAGAAACGGCGACGAAAGACTGCGCCTTCCATTTTCCGTTGTACCATTTTTCGATACCTTCGTAATCATGGTAGACGGTCAGTTTTCCGAACGAATGCTCCGCCGCGTATTTGATCGCGGTCATGGTCGCGAGAAGTTCCCCCGCCACGTTGCGCGCGGTCGCCGCTTCGGCTTTTTCGGCTTTTCCGTTCAAAGCTATCCGAGTCTGCGTCGGGTCGATAAGAACGCATCCGAAGCCGTAACTTCCGCTTTTCGCGTCAAAACTTCCGTCAACAAACGCGATCAGTTCGTTTTCGGGACAGACGGGAACGCCGTCTTCTCTGTCCGAAATTATCGCAGAGGGCGCGCCTTCCCCGTTTCTGAGGAAGGCGAGTGCCTCCTGTTTGGTCTTAAAAGACTTGTATTCCGCTCCGGCAAAGCCGTCAACGGAGTTTCGGCAATCTTCCCATGAGGTGAAAATCCCCGTTTCGCGTCCGTTTCTGACCGCGTAATATTTAGTCAAGGCGAACTTCCCTGCCGGTCTTCGCGGACTCGTACATGGCGTTCAGAATCTTTATCATGTTGACGCCCTGCGCGGGAACGAAATCGGGCGTTGCACCGTTCAGAACGACGTCAACGAAATGTTCGAGGTTCGCGGCGTGACCGTTTTTGCAGGGCGAGAACGTAATGTCGATGTTCTTCGAGATTCCGCCCTCTTCGGTATAGATGTGCGCGGCTTCGCCCTCTTCCCATTTACAGCCGGCTTTCGTGCCTCTCAACTCAACAAAACGGTTCTCTTTTTCGATATTGGAAGCCCAAGAAAACTCTATCTGCAGGCAAGCACCGTTGTCGAACTTGATGAAGCCCATCGCAAGGTCTTCAACGTCAAAAATACCGTCTTCCTTCGCTTCGCCGTAAGAGGAATGAACGGAGTCGGACTGAGCGTCGTCTTCGGCAAATTTGCAGAAGGTGCAACCGCTGACGGCTACCGCTTTCGGGTTGCCCATGAGCCAGAGAGCAAGGTCGATCATGTGAACGCCGAGGTCGATCAGCGGACCGCCTCCGGACTGTTCCTTCGTTGTGAACCAGCCGCCCTTGCCGGGGATTCCTCTTCTTCTCTGCCAGCCGCATCTGCCGGAATAGATCTCGCCCATTTTGCCTTCGTTAATGTAATTTTTGAGGAAAACGGACGGTTCGTAATAACGGTTGTTCCTCATGACCATCAGAGTCTTGCCGGATTTTTCCGCTGCTTCCTTCATCTTTTCGCACTGCTCCGTATACATGCAGTCGGGCTTTTCGCTGAACACGTGCTTGCCAGCGTTCAATGCCTCGATGGCGATGACGGAGTGAAGATAGTTGGGTGTCGCGATGTCGACGGCGTCAACGTTCGCGTCGGCGATCAGATCGGAGAACTTCTCATACTTCTTCGCAGAAGTAAATCCGAAAGTTTCGATCGCTTTATCGATCTTCTCCGGAACGATGTCGCAAAGCGCAACGACCTCGACATTTTTCATGGTCTTGTAAGCGTGCATATGGACGTTTCCCATTCCGCCGAGCCCGACGAGACCTATTCTGAGAGTTTTCATATTTTACCTCCGTTAAAGGGCGATCCCGCGCCCGTTATTATTTTCTTTCAGTATTATAGCAGAACTGTTTTTCTTTTTCAAGTACAAACTTGGATTTTTCCGCAAAAAATCGTACTCAGTCTCTCAAATAAGGGTAAAAACAACCTTTACGGGGAGCGGGAAAGACCGAGATTTCAAAAAAAAGTTTCAATATACACTTGACAAACGCAAATTATTGGGGTAAAATTAAGGCACATTAAAAAAGAGGGAGGATCGGAAAAATGACGAAAATGATCGGCAACGCCGTTAAAAATTCCGTATCCTGTCCTGCCCGCAGCCGTAACGCTGCGTTTTCCGTATGCTTTTTTGCAGTACGATTTTTTTCGTACTGCTTTTATTATTTTTATTTTTACGGAAAAACGAAGCCGCAGCAGACGCTTTTGAACGCGACGGTTTAAAAAGCGGGAATTACATGGTATCTACAAGCGGCTTCCGTTCGGGGAAGCCGCTTTTTTAATATGAAAAAGAGATCATATCCGAAATTTGAAAAGAGGTCATACGGTATGAACGAACTTGAACAGTCGAGAAAAGAGATCAACGAGATCGACTCCCAAATGGCGCGCTTGTTTGAAAGAAGAATGAACATCTGCGCGAACATTGCGAGGTACAAAAAAGAGCACGGGCTCTCCGTCAGAGATCCGGCAAGAGAAGAGGATCTTATAAACAAAAACAAAGAACTTATCGAAAATGCGGAACTCGAACCGTATTACGTCCGCTTCCTTCGCAACAATATCGACGTGTCCTGCGAATATCAGTCGAAAACAATAGAGGGATCGAAAGTTTCGTACTGCGGAACGGAAGGCGCGTTTTCTCAGCTTGCGGCGAAAAAGATGTTCCCCGAAGCGGAACTTATCGCCGCCCGTGAATTCGCGGACGCTTACGGAGCGGTCGAAAACGGAGACTGCGATTGCGCGGTGCTTCCGCTTGAAAACAGTTATGCGGGCGAAGTCGGTTCCGTTATGGATATGATCTTTTCGGGAGACCTTTATATCAATCAGGTGATAGACGTTCCGATAATCCACAATCTCGTGGCGTGCGACGGCGCGACCGAAGAGTCGATAAAGACCGTTATAAGCCACCCGCAGGCGCTCCAGCAGTGCGAAAGTTTTCTTCGTGACCGCGGATATGAGACAAAGGCGTATTCAAACACCGCTCTTGCGGCAAAATACGTCAGGGAGAAAAACGATCCGACGGTCGCCGCCGTTGCATCGGAAGACACGGCGCAGACTTTCGGGCTCAGGATACTTTCGAAAGAAATAAACGACAGCAAAAACAACACGACGCGCTTCGGCGCCTTCTCCCGTGCGAGAAGCATACCCACGGTTTCGGGAAGAAGAGAAAACGAAAACTTCCTGCTCATGTTCACGGTACGCAACGAGGCGGGATCGCTGGCGAGCGCACTCAACATAATCGGCGCGCACGGATTCAATATGCGGAGTCTCAGAAGCCGCCCGATGAAGGATCTTCAATGGAACTATTACTTCTATATCGAGGCGGAAGGAAACGTCAACACCGTCAACGGCAAGGAAATGATGCAGGAACTTTCCGCCGTCTGCGCAAAACTTCGGCTCGTCGGAAGCTATTATGCGAACAACGTAAAATAAGGAGGGCTTTCCAATGCGTATTCCCGTAGAACTCGGAGCGCAAAGCTATTATATAATTATAGAAAACGGGGCTCTCGACAATATCGGAGATCTGCTCGATCTTAACAGAAAAGTCCTTGTCGTCACGGACTCGGGAGTTCCCGAAACGTACGCCGAAAAGGTCGCGGCGCGGTGCGGCGATCCGACGGTCGTGACCGTTCCTCAGGGAGAAAAAAGCAAAAGCCCCGAAAACTTTCTGAAACTGCTTTCGGCAATGCTTGAAAAGGAGTTCACGCGCAAGGATTGCGTCGTCGCGGTCGGCGGAGGCGTCGTCGGAGATCTGAGCGGATTTGCCGCGTCCTGCTATATGCGGGGAATAGATTTTTACAATGTTCCGACAACTCTTCTTTCGCAGATAGATTCCTCGGTCGGAGGCAAAACAGCGGTCGATCTTGACGGCGTAAAAAACGCGATCGGAACGTTTTATCAGCCGAAAAAAGTCATTATAGACCCGAACGTTCTGAAAACCCTCGATGAGCGTCAGCTTCGCGCGGGGCTTGCGGAAGCGATAAAAATGGCGGCGACCTGCGACGGAGAACTTTTCGGGATACTCGAAAAGAGCGACTCGTTGGCTGCCGATCTTCCGACGATCATAGAACGCGCTCTGCTGATAAAAAAGAATGTTGTTGAAAAAGACCCCGACGAAAAGGGGCTCAGAAAGGTTCTCAATTTCGGGCACACGATAGGACACGCGATCGAGAGCGCAAGCGAAGGACGGTTGCTCCACGGCGAATGCGTCGCGCTCGGAATGCTCCCGATGTGCGGGAAACAGGCGCGGGAAAGAATTGAAAACGTTCTGAAAAAATACGGGCTTCCGACAGAAACGGAACGCACACCCGAAGAACTTCTGCCCTTCGTCAAGCATGACAAAAAAGCGGCGTTCGGAACGGTTTCAACGGTATTCGTTCCGACGATCGGGCAATTTGAATTCAAAAAGGCAACTCCCGAGGAACTGTTCGGGGAAAAGGAGATATAAGATGAAAAACACGTTCGGACAAAGCGTCTGCGTAACTCTTTTCGGAGAGAGCCACGGACCTGCGGTCGGGGTCGTCATCGACGGGCTCGCGCCGGGGATCGAAGTTTCCGTAGAAAAGATCGGACTGCTTCTCTCCCGCCGCAGACCTTCGTCGGCGGCAGATACCCCGCGCCGCGAAAAAGACGAGTTCAGAATATTGAGCGGGGCGTTCAACGGAAAAGCGACGGGGTCACCGCTCTGCATAGTTATCCCGAACGAGAACACACAAAGCAGAGATTACAAATACGGGCTTGCGAGACCTTCCCATGCCGATTTTGCGGCTTTTTGCAAATACCACGGATATGAAGACTATCGCGGCGGCGGACATTTTTCGGGCAGAGTGACCGCGGCGATCGTAGCGGCGGGAGGAATCCTTATTCCCGCTCTCGAAAAGATCGGAATAAATATCGGAACTCATATCCTGCAATGCGCAGGAGTGAGCGACGACGCTTTTTCGGATGTTGAAAACGATGTTAAAACGCTCAAAAACAGAACTTTCCCGACGCTTGACGAGACGGCGGGAGAAAGAATGACGGAAGAGATCATTCGCGCAAGAACGGAGAATGACAGCGTCGGCGGGATCACGCAAACGGCGATCTGCGGACTTCCGTCGGGAGTGGGAGAACCGTGGTTCGACAGTTTTGAAGGCGTTCTTTCCCATGCGATTTTCAGTCTTGGAGGCGTCAAGGGCATCGATTTCGGAGCGGGCTTCGATCTCGCGGGAAAAAGAGCGAGTGAATGCAACGACGAATTTCGGAAAGTGAACGGAAATATACGGACGGAGACGAACAATAACGGCGGCATAAACGGAGGTATAACGAACGGAATGCCCGTTCTTTTCAGATGTGCCGTCAAACCGACGGCGTCGATCGCCCGAAAGCAAAAAACGGTCGATTTCATAAGCGGTGAAAACGCGGAACTGACCGTTCACGGAAGACATGACCCCGCGATAGTGCGTCGTATATGCCCCGTTATCGACAGCGTTGCGGCGATCGTCTCCTGCGATCTGCTCGCGCAAAGATACGGAACGGATTTTTTGCTGAAAGGAACCGAAAGATGAAATACGGACTTCTCGGAGAAAAACTCGGTCACAGTTATTCAAAGGAAATACACGCTCTTCTTGCCGATTACGAATACGAGCTTTGCGAAGTGAATAAAGAAGAGCTTGACGCTCTTATGAGAAAAAAAGAGTTTTGCGCGGTTAATGTGACCATCCCGTACAAGCAGACGGTGATCCCCTATCTTGACGGCATCTCCGAGCGGGCGAAAAGTATCGGAGCGGTCAACGCGATCGTCAACCGCGGAGGGAAACTGTACGGAGACAACACGGATTTTGCGGGAATGAGGGCATTGGCGATCCGCACGGGCGCAGACATGAACGGAAAAAAGGTTTTGATACTCGGCACGGGAGGAACCTCAAAGACTGCGGGAGCGGTCGCTCAAAGCCTCGGAGCGAGGGAAGTATATTTCGTTTCAAGATCGGAAAAAGACGGCGCGATCACTTACGGAGAAGCCGCGGAAAAACATGCGGACGCGCAGATATTGATAAACACGACCCCTGTCGGAATGTTCCCGAACATACAGGGAACACCCGCGGACATTTCGGTTTTTCCCGAACTTGAAGCCGTTCTCGACGCGATATTCAATCCGCTCAGAACGGAACTCGTCCTCGACGCACAGGCGCGGGGGATAAAGGCCGACGGAGGGCTTTACATGCTCGTCGCGCAAGCGGTTTACGCGTCGGCGCTGTTTCTCGGAAAGGACGCGGACGATAAAAAGACCGAAGAAGTCTACCGCCGCATACTGAACGAGAAACGGAACGTGTTCCTTATCGGAATGCCGTCGTCGGGAAAAAGTTCCGTCGGGGAAAAACTTGCGGAACTGACGGGTAAAAATTTTGCCGACACGGACACGATGCTCACGGACAGATTCGGGCGAACGATCTCCGATTTCATCTCCGAGAACGGCGAAAAGCCCTTCCGCGACGAAGAGAGCGCGGTGATCGGACAAGCCGCGGAAAAGCGCGGATATATCATCGCGACCGGCGGAGGAGCGGTTCTGCGCGAAGAAAACGTCCGCGCGATGAAGAAAAACGGCACAGTCGTTTTTCTTGACAGAGACCCCGATCTCCTGACCGCGACGAAGGACAGACCTCTTTCGTCAACGAGGGAAGCGCTTGAAAAACTTTATGAAGAAAGATACCCGATATATAAAAAAGCGGCGGACATGACCGTTCCGTCCGACAGATCGGTCGGGGAAGTCGCGGAAGACGTGCGGAAGGAGTTGGAAATCCGATGAAAATTCTTGTTCTGAACGGACCGAACATAAATATGCTCGGTATACGCGAACCTGAGATCTACGGAAAAAGAAGTTATGCCGATCTTACGGATATGATCCGCGAACACGCCGAAAAAACAGGCGTTGAGGTCGAATTCTTCCAGTCAAACCACGAAGGAGACCTTGTCGACGCAATACAGAGGGCGTATTTTGACGGGATCGACGGGATCGTTTTCAACCCCGCGGCATACACGCATACGAGCGTCGCGATAGCCGACGCCGTCAAAGGTGTCGGGATCCCGACGGTCGAGGTCCACATTTCCGAGGTGTCCGAAAGAGAAGATTTCAGACAGATCAGTTACATCCGCGACGTTGCGAAAAAAACGATAACGGGAAAAGGGTTTGACGGTTATCTGCTCGCGATCGATTATCTCATCGGGCTTAAAGGAGAAAGAAAATGAAAGTGACTTTCACACCGGGCAAGGCTCACGGAACAGTCTGCGCGCCGCCGTCAAAAAGTTACGCGCACAGAGAACTGATATGCGCCGCGCTCGCGCAGGGAGAAAGCGTTATAAAAGGCGTCGAAGACAGCGAAGATATAAGCGCGACATCGGACTGCGTCCGCGCTCTCGGAGCGGAGATCGAAAAGACCGACGGCGGGCTTCGGATCAAAGGCGGGCTCACGCCCTCCGCGGAAAAGGTCTTCATGTGCCGTGAAAGCGGAAGCACGTTAAGATTTTTTCTTCCTCTCGCCCTGCTGAAAGAGGGAAAAGCGACTTTCAGGGGAACCGAAAGACTGATGCAGCGCGGGATCGGGATCTATGAAGACATATTCCGCGAAAAAGGTATCTCGGTCGAAAAAAGCGCGGGAACGGTCACGGTCGGCGGAAAACTGACTGCGGGCGAATACACTCTTCGGGGAGATGTCAGCAGTCAGTTTGTGACAGGGCTTCTTTTCGCCCTTCCTCTTCTCGAAAAAGACAGCGTTCTGCGCGTCCTTCCTCCCGTCGAGAGCCGAGGATATATCGATATAACGGTCGATGTTCTCAAAAAATTCGGCGTAACGGTCGAAGAGAAAGAACCGAACGTTTTCACGGTCAAAGGCGGACAGAGATATATTCCGACAGAGGTCGAGGTCGAAAAAGACTGGTCGAACGCGGCATTTCTGCTTGCGCTGAACGAAGTCGGGGGCGAGGTGACCGTTACGGGACTTTCGGAAACGAGTTTACAGGCGGACAGAGTCTGCGCGGAAATTTTCCGAAGGCTCGATATGCCGAACGCGGTCATCGACGTTTCGGGCTGCCCCGATCTGGCTCCGATCCTGTTCGCGGTCGCGGCGGCGAAGCACGGGGCGAAATTTGTCGGAACGCGCAGGCTGAAAATAAAAGAAAGCGACCGCGCCGAAGCGATGACGCGCGAACTTTTGAAATTCGGAGTCAAAAGCGAAGTCGGGGAAAATGAAGTCGTGCTCTTTTCAAACGGGCTTTCAAAACCGGCCGAAACGTTGAGCGGACATAACGACCACCGCATAGTTATGGCGCTTTCCGTTCTTGCAAGCGCCACGGGAGGAAGCATAGAGGGAGCGGAAGCGGTCAAAAAAAGTTTTCCGAACTTTTTCGATGTCATCGCAGGGCTCGGAACGGAGGCGGAATATGAATTTTGACAAAGATACCAAGATCCTGATCGTCGGGCTCGGTCTGATCGGAGGATCTTACGCGCAGGGGCTGTCCGAAGCGGGCTTCGAGGTCGGAGCGATCGACAGGAAGCAGACCTCGATAGATTTCGCGCTCGAACACGGCTTTATAAAGCACGGAAGAACCGGCGCCGATCCCGATTATATCAAAGATTTCGATCTGTTGGTTTTTGCTCTCTATCCTCACATTTTTATTAACTGGATAAAAGAAAATCAGCAATATATAAAAAGCGGAGCGCTGCTGACAGACGTGACGGGAGTCAAAAGCGGATTGGCGGAAGAGATACAATCCGTGCTTCGCCCCGATCTCGAATTCATAGGAGCTCACCCGATGGCGGGGCGAGAGGTCAGCGGAGTTGAAAACGCGGACTCGAAAATATTCGTCGGCGCGAATTACATCGTCACTCCGACGGAGAAAAATTCAAAAGAAGCGATCGGGGTCTGCAAGCGGCTCGGAAAGGTTCTCGGATTCAAAATGATCTCGGAACTGACGCCCGAAAAGCATGACGAGATGATAGGCTTCCTGTCACAGATGACGCATTGCATCGCGATCTCGCTGATGGTCTGCAAGGACGCGGCGGAAATGGCGGAATATACGGGAGACTCCTTCCGCGATCTGACGCGCATCGCGAAGATAAACGACGAGATGTGGAGCGAATTGTTCCTGATAAACAAAAAGGAACTCGTCGCGCAGATGGAACTTTTTGAAAAGCATTTTGAAAAACTGAAAAAGAGCATAGAAGACGGCGATCGGGAAACGATGAGAGAGATGATGCGTCTCTCAACGGCAAGACGAAAGTTTTTCGATGATTTCGGTAAAAAGGAGATATAAATATATGAATATGGAATTCAAGCGCAAGCTTCCGACTCTTCACGAAATAAAGGATATGTATCCGATCTCCGAGGAGTCCGCGCAAACAAAGAAAAGTACCGACGAGGAACTTGAAAAAATATTCTCCGGCAAAAGCGACAGATTTTTGCTTGTCATCGGCCCCTGCTCCGCGGACAGAGAAGACGCCGTTCTCGAGTATATTTCGCGTCTTCGCGAGGTTCAGGAAAAAGTCAAGGACAAGATCATGATCGTTCCGCGCATTTACACCAACAAGCCGAGGACGACGGGAGACGGCTACAAAGGAATGCTTCATCAGCCCGACCCTAACGGACTTCCGAATATGCTCAAAGGGCTGATCGCGATCAGAAAACTCCATATTAAAGCACTTGAACAAACGGGCTTTGCCTGCGCGGACGAAATGCTCTACCCCGAAAACCACCAATACCTTTCCGACGTTCTTTCTTATGTCGCGGTAGGCGCGAGATCCGTCGAAAACCAGCTTCACAGACTTACGGCAAGCGGGCTTGATATTCCCGTCGGAATGAAAAATCCCACGGGCGGCGACCTTTCGGTCATGATGAATTCGATCACCGCGGCACAGCATTCGCACACTTTTGTTTATTCGGGCTGGGAAGTCCACAGCAAGGGAAACCCCTACGCCCATGCGATCCTGCGCGGCTCGTCGAACAAATACGGAAGAACAATTCCCAACTATCACTATGAAGACCTTCAGCTTCTCTGCGAGCTTTACGAAAAGAACCCGGGGCTTCAAAACCCCGCAGTCATCATCGACACGAACCATGCAAATTCGGGCAAACAGTGGTTTGAACAGCCGAGAATAGCGAAAGAGATACTTCACAGCATGCGCCTTTCCCCCAACATCAACAAAATGGTCAAGGGGCTTATGATCGAGTCTTATATCGAGGACGGATGTCAAAAACCCGACGGCGGCGTTTACGGACAATCCATAACCGACCCGTGTCTGGGCTGGGAAAAGACCGAAAGACTTATTTACGACATCGCGTCTCTTCGCTGAAAACAAATATCCCCGAACGGGCGTTTGTTCCTCGTTCGGGGAAAAATTTTTTGCGTTTTGCGCGGGATTTTACTCTTCGGAGTTCTCTTCCTCTTCGGAAGCCCCGTTTTCTTCGCTCGCTTCACAGCAATGATCGCCGACGGGTGCGTCCATATAATCGGGATCGTCTTCGCAATCGCCGCAGCAGCACTCGTATTCAAAATCTCCATCATCGCAGCAACAGCAGCAACCCTTGATCGCCTTGACGGCAACGGCAGCGGCAGCGGCAGCAAGCCCCGCGATGCCCATGCCTACGGCGATCCCTTTGATGAAGTCCTTACTCATAAATAATACCGCCTTTCATACAAAAAATAACAACTATCGGTTGTTCTGTGATTATAGCATGTTTTTTCCGCAAAATCAAGTCTAATCTTTACAAAGAGTATTTTTTCCGAAAAAGCGTAAATAATACCTACCGAATATAATACAATTCGGAGAAACGGTATGGCTTTTATTTCAATTCTTGCGAGAAGCGTTTTTTCGTTTGTTTTGCTTCTCATTCTTTCAAAAATAACGGGCAAAAGACAGATCTCGCAACTGACATTTTACGATTATACGACAGCGGTCACGATAGGCTCGATCGCCGCGGCTCTCGCGGTCGAAGAGGATGTGGACGTGCTGTTCGCCGCCGTCGCAATGGCGATCTATGCGTTTTTGACGCTCTTCATCGGTTTTCTGACGGACAAAAGTATCGTCGCGCGCAGATTTTTCACGGGAACGCCGTCGATACTTATCATGAACGGCAAGATCATACGCGCAAACATGAAAAAAAACCGCGTCGATATAAACGATCTGATGACGATGGCTCGGGAACAGGGCTATTTCGATATAAATCAGATACGCTTCGCCGTGTTTGAAACGAACGGAAGTGTCAGTTTTATGCCCCGTGACGACGCGCGCCCCGCAACAATCGCGGAACTCGGCATACAGCCGCAGGAAACGCAGATATTTTCAAATGTCGTCATCGACGGAAAAGTTCTCGAAAAGAACCTGAAAGCGATAGGGAAAGATGTAAAATGGCTTGAAAACACGCTGAAAAGCGACGGTCTTCCGTCGGCGGAGAACATGATTCTTGTCACGGCGTCGCGCGAAGGGGAACTGCACGCATATCAAAAGAACGTCATCCCGCCGGACGAAAACCTTTTTCTTTGATCTCACCGCTTGAAAAATTCGCCCGCGTATGTTAAAATAAAAGAAAAAAGGGTCAGATATATGCGGGAAGAACATACGATCCCGCCCTTTTGCGAGGGCGAACCGAAAATACTGATACTCGGCAGTTTTCCGTCTGTCAAAAGCCGTGAGACGGGCTTTTTCTACGGACATCCGCAAAACCGTTTCTGGAAGGTGTTGGCAAATATTTTTGACGAAGAAAAACCCGAAACGTCCGAAGAAAAGAAAAAATTCCTGAAACGAAACGGGATCGCGCTCTGGGACGTCATCGAAAGTTGTGAGATCAAAGGTTCGTCGGATGCTTCGGTAAAAGACGTCAAAGTCAACGACATAGGCGCTCTTCTCAAAAAGCATCCGTCGATCGGGCGGATATTCGTCAACGGGAAGACTGCTCAGAAACTCTATGACAAACATATTCTTCCGAAGATAAAAATATCCGCGGAGGTTTTGCCGTCCACAAGCCCCGCAAATGCGGGAAGATCGGAACAAAGCCTGACCGCGGATTGGAAGATCATCCGATATTAAAATCTGTTTTCTCAGATAACGTGTGCCGCTTCTATTACAGAAGCGGCACAACCGTTAAATCGAAATTACATATTACTCGGCGGGAATTCAATCTATTTCCGAATTTTTCTCCGATATATATTCATCGATCGCCGCCGCCGCGGTCTTTCCCGCGCCCATAGCGAGAATGACGGTCGCCGCGCCCGTGACAGCGTCGCCTCCTGCGTAAACGCCGGCTTTCGACGTCGCGCCGGTCGCCTCGTTGACAACGATCCCGCCGCGTCGGTTGACTTCAAGCCCTTCCGTCGTTGATTTTATCAGCGGGTTCGGACTCGTTCCTATCGCCATGATGACGCAATCGACATCGAGAAGAAATTCCGAGCCGGGAATCTCAACGGGGCTTCGCCGCCCCGATGCGTCGGGTTCGCCGAGACGCATTCGTATGCATCTCATTCCGACAACCGTTCCGTTTTTCGGATCACGCCTGTCCTCTTCATTGTTATAACCGAGGATCTCAACGGGATTGCACAGAAGACGGAATTCGATGCCTTCCTCCCGAGCGTGCTCGACCTCTTCCTTTCTTGCGGGAAGTTCTTCAAGCCCTCTGCGATAGACGATATATACCTTGTCCGCGCCGAGACGAAGCGCCGTTCTTGCGGCGTCCATCGCAACGTTTCCGCCGCCGACGACCGCGACCGAGCCTCTTTTTTTGATCGGGGTCTGCGCACCTTCCCGATACGCTTTCATCAGATTGCTTCTCGTCAGGAATTCGTTCGCGGAATAAACGCTCTTCAAAGATTCTCCGGGAATTCCCATGAAACGCGGAAGTCCCGCTCCGCTCCCGATAAAAACGGCTTCATAGCCCTTTTCAAAAAGCTCGTCCACCGTCAAAGTTTTTCCGACAACGACGTTTTTCTCTATCCGAACGCCGAGCGCTTTCAGTCCTTCGACCTCTTTTTTTACTATCTCTTTCGGAAGACGGAACTCGGGTATACCGTAAACGAGAACTCCGCCCGCCGTATGCAACGCCTCAAAAACCGTGACCGCATAGCCTTTTTTTGCAAGATCCCCCGCACAGGTCAACCCTGCGGGACCCGACCCGACGACCGCGACTTTGTGTCCGTTCGGTTCGGGTCTTTTCATATCTCCGCTCGGGCGGGAATTGTGCGTATCCGCGACAAAGCGTTCAAGTCGCCCTATCCCGACAGGCTCGCCCTTTATACCGCGGACGCAGAATTTTTCGCATTGATTTTCCTGAGGGCAGACCCTTCCGCAGACTGCGGGAAGAGATGAATCGCGGCTTATAACTTCATAGGCGGCCTCATAGTCGCCTTCTTTGATCTTCCCGATAAACTCGGGAATTTTTATGTTTACGGGACATCCGTTGACGCACGGAGAATTTTTGCAGTTCAGACAGCGTTGAGCCTCGTCGGCGGCAAGGTCGGCGGTATAGCCGAGAGCGACTTCGGAAAAGTTGTGTGCGCGAACCGACGGAGACTGAGAAGGCATCGGATTTTTTTTCGGACTCATATTGGGCATTTTTATTTTACCTCCTTCCGAAAAAGTTCGCAGTGCCTCTCTCTTTCGCTCGTTTCAAATTCCCTGTACGCGGTGTTCCGCATCATCGCTTCGTCAAAATCGACCTCGTAACCGTCAAAGTCAGGTCCGTCTATGCAGGCGAACCGCGTTTTTCCGCCGACGGTCAGACGGCAACCGCCGCACATTCCCGTTCCGTCTATCATGATCGGGTTCATTGAAACGATGACTTTCGTACCGAAAGGTCTGACGGTCTCAACCGTCGCTTTCATCATTATCAACGGACCTATGGCGATCACGGCGTCGTATTTTTCGCCCGATTCGAGTTTCTCTTTCAGAGGAAGAGACGTAACGCCCTTTCTGCCGTGCGATCCGTCGTCCGTCGTGACTGTCAGAGAAGAGCATTCGCGAAATTCGTCTTCGAGGATGACGAGATCCTTGTTTCGGAAGCCGATGACGGCGTCAACTTCGCAACCGAGCGAATGAAGTTTGCGCGCGATCGGAAGCGCGATGGCGCATCCTACGCCGCCGCCGACGATACATACCTTTTTAAGACCTTCCGTTTCGGTCGCCCGACCGAGAGGTCCGACAAAATCTTCTATCTCGTCTCCGATTTTTTTTGAATTCAACTTCGCGGTCGTCGCCCCGACGATCTGAAAAATTATACTGACCGTTCCTTTTTCGCGGTCATATCCCGCGACCGTCAGAGGGATCCTTTCCCCCTCGGCATCAACGCGCAGAATGACAAACTGCCCCGCCTCGGCTTTCGCCGCGACGAGCGGCGCGTCGATCTCAAGCATTGTCACCGTCGGATTCAACTCACGTCTGTTTACAACTTTATACCCCATTTTTCATTTTCCTCTTTTTTCTTTTACCTGTAATCAAAAGCCGCGCCTCCGATAAATTCTCTGATAAGAGACGTCGTCGGGATCATGCTTTCGGGAAAGGGTTCCGCTTTTTCGAGGATCCGAAGAAGCGTTTCGGCGCATTCGTTCCCGCCGAGAGCGCGAAGACCTTCAAGCACGAACGGTTTATACGCGTTGATCTCATACGGAATGAACGTGTCGATATTGTGCGTCGCGCGGTGCTTGTAAGGCATGATATATTTCTCCGCACCCGTCTCAACGCTTCGGAACATCCTTATCGTATGCTCAAACGATCGCCCTCGGTGCCGGCTGTCGCGGATGATGCGTCGCATCAGCCTTATATATGACGGATGCAGAACAAAATCGCCGTCCGAAACACGGGTTCTGACGCTGACATAGATCTTCGAACACTCGCTGTCGGGGATCGTTATGACCTCCGGATTCAGAGAATGAACGCCCTCGAGAATAACGAGTTCGCCCTCTTTTCTGAGGAACTCTTCATCACGAAGAACTCTGTCGCTTTTCTTGAAATCATAACTCGGAAGGCGTACGGGTTCAAGATCGACTATCTTCTGAAGCTGTTCGTTCAGAAACTCCGTATCAACTCTTTCCGGAGATTCAAGATCGATCTTCCCCTCATCAAGAAGTTTTACGTCCTCTCCGAGGATCGGCTTGAAATAATTGTCGAGAGACAGCGTATGTGTCTCACAGCCGTGTCCGTCGAGATATTTTTCAAGCATCAGCGCGGAAGTGGTTTTACCCGAACCCGAAGGACCGGAAATAAGAATTATCGGTCTTTCGTGCTTATGCGCGATTATGTCTTCCGCGATACGTTCGATTTTTTCGTCATATTCTCTGTCCGCTTTTCGGATGAAATCGGGCAGTTCTTTTCCGACCTTTTCGTTAAGCGCGGAAATATCTTTTTGCATTCGGTCTTAATCCTCCCATTTCTTGCAAAGATCGTTTATCTGATCGGTCAGTTTTGCAACGTCCTTGTTCGCCGCGCGGCGATGCTTTTCGATAACGGAGGAAAGCCTGCGTCCCGCCTGCAAAAGCCTTGCGTAGACGGCGCTTACGCCTCCTTTGTCGAAATCTTTCTTCTCTATCTTTTTTCGGTTGCCCGCGTAAAGACAAGCCCCGCTCGGAAGTTCGTATTCGGCGCCGTTATACGGAGCGGTCGCCTCGATCCCGTACTTTTCCCTTATCTGTCCCGCAAAAAGATCGCACACGTTGTCGTCGCCGTGATTGACAAAGACCTTTTTCGGTCTCGGTTCTATATTACCGAGCCAACCGAGAAGCATATCTCTGTCAGCGTGGCCGCTCGTTCCGGCAAGCGTTGCGATCCGCGCTTTGACGCTGATCTCTTCGCCGAAAATTCTGACCTTTTTCGCTCCCTCGGCAAGCATTCTGCCGAGCGTTCCCTCCGCCTGGTATCCGACGAAAAGAACCGTACTGTCGGGTCTCCAAAGATTGTGCTTCAAATGATGGCGGATACGTCCGGCTTCGCACATTCCGCTTGCGGAAATGATTATTTTCGGGTTTTTATCTTTATTCAGCCGAACGGAATCCTCACTCGTAACGGAAACATTCAGCCCGTCGAAACGGAGAGGGTTTTCGCCTCTTCGGATAAAATCGAGGGTCTCTTCATCGTAATAGTCGGTCATTCCTCCCGCATATATACCCGTCGCTTCGACCGCGAGCGGACTGTCCACCCAAACGGGGAAACCGTCGTGTCCGCGGACAAGTTTTCTTTTCTTGATCTGCGCGATCAGATAAAGCAATTCCTGAGTTCTGCCGACGGCGAAGGACGGAATAACCAGATTTCCGCCTCTGTCAAAAGTATCCTGAATTATGTCAGCGAACTCTTTCGCGTGATCCCCCGTTACGGGTTCGTGCAAACGGTCGCCGTAAGTCGATTCGATAATGACGTAATCCGCTTCCGTCGGTTTCTGCGGATCGCGTATAAGCGGTTTGCCGATGTTTCCTATATCGCCCGAAAACAGGATCGTTTCGGTATTTCCGTCTTCCGTGACGGTCAGTTCTATCGAAGAAGAACCGAGCAGATGTCCCGCATCGATGAACCGCGCGGCTATCCCGTCGCATATATTATATTCTTCCCCGTATCTGCACTTGACAAAAAGAGGTATGGTTTTGTAAACATCTTCCGTCGTATACGGCGGCTCGTACATTTCCGCGCCCGATCGGCGGGACTTTCTGTTTCGCCACTCCGCTTCCGATTCCTGAATATGGGCGGAATCGAGAAGCATGATGCGGCAGAGTTCCGCCGTCGCCTCCGTCGCGTATATATTCCCGCGATACCCTGCTTTTGTCAGTTCGGGAATCTTGCCGGAATGGTCTATGTGCGCGTGAGTCAGAAAAACGCAGTCTATGTCTGTCACGGAAACCGGCAGATCGCAGTTTTCGTATATATCCGCGCCCTGTTCCATGCCGCAGTCAACGAGAATTCTTTTCCCGTTCGCTTCCAGCAAAGTGCATGACCCCGTGACCTCATGAGCCGCGCCCAAAAATTTTATCTTCATTTTTTTCACCTCTCCGAAATCAAAATAAACTCTCTGAATCTATTATACGCTTTCGTTTCGCTCCGAAATCATTTTTTCCAAAGAAACCGCGTCAAACCCGTATTCGGAGACAAGTTCTTCCGTGCTTCCTCCGTCCGTAAAATCCGAAACGGCGCGGACGGTGATATTCTTTTCGGGGAAAGATGACGTCAAAAACTCACCGATCCCGCCGTTTTTCATTCCTTCTTCCGCAACAAAAACATTTCCGACAAGCAAATTTTCCAAAGCGGACAGATTTATCGGAAACAAACGAATAAGTTTTATGACACGCACGTTTCCGAGATTTTTTGCCGCGTCAACGGCATTTTTTGTTATCCTTCCGTAAGTCACGAGCGTCGCTTTCGGCGGGGCTTTCGGTTCAAGTACGGAAAAACCGTCGTACTCCGTGAAAGAGTGTCTGTCATAATCCTCCTCGCCGCCTTTCGGATAGCGCACGATGCAAAGTCCGTCAGACTCCAACGCTTTTGAAAGGCAGTCGCGCAACCCGTCAAACCCGTCGGGAGCCCAGATCTTCGTTCCGGGAACGGACAACGCCATTCCGACGTCAAAAAGTCCCTGATGCGTTACGCCGTCGCCGCCGACAAAGCCCGCGCGATCGACGCAGACAACAACATGAAGTCCCTGTATCGCAACATCGTGTATAAGTTGATCGAAGCATCTCTGCAAAAATGAGGAATAGACGGCAAAAACAGGCTTTTTCCCTGCGGCGGCAAGCCCCGCGCAAAAGGTCACGGCGTGTTCTTCCGCGATCCCGACGTCAAAAAACCGTTCGGGAAAACTGTTCGCAAAGCCGCACAGCCCCGTCCCGTCGCACATCGCCGCGGTCACGGCGCATATCTCGCGGTCTTTCTTTGCGAGAGAAACGAGCGCTTCTCCGAACACGGACGAAAAAGTCTTTTTATCGGAATGGATCACCCCGATGTTTTTATCGAAAGGCGCGACGGCGTGATAAAGAGACGGATTTTCCTCTGCGGGAGCGTATCCGAGCCCTTTCCGCGTCAGAAAATGAACTATACAAACCTTTTTCTTTGTCTTTGCTTCTTCAAGAACGTCGCAGATCTTTGACACGTCCGAATTTTCAACGGGACCGATATAATCGAGGCCGAGATCTTCAAAAATGTTTCCCGGAAGCAGTATGCGCTTGAAAAGGTCTCTGATCTTCCTGAAAAGTTTTATCAGTCCGTTTCCGAGATACGGGATATGTCTCAAAAATCTTTGCAGACCCTTTTTGAAGCGGAAATAGTTTTTGGAACTCCGTTTTTCCGACAGATATTTTGAAAGACCCCCGACATTCCGTGAAATGGACATCTCATTGTCGTTCAGAATGATTATCAGGTTAAGATCCTCGTGCAGGCAGTTATTCAACGCCTCGTAGACCATACCGTTAGTAAACGATCCGTCGCCGACAACGCAAACGACATAGTCGTCCTTCCCGTTCAGTTTGTTCGCTTCCGCAAACCCGAGACCGGCGGAGATCGCGTTGCCGCTGTGCCCGCTCCCGAACGGATCGTATTCGCTCTCCGACCGCCGCGTAAAACCGGAAAGCCCGTTTTTTCGGCGCAGTTCGGACATTCCGTCAAATCTGCCCGTCAGAAGTTTATGAACATACGACTGATGCCCGACATCGAAGATTATCTTATCATCGGGAGCGTTAAAGACCTTATGAACGGCGACGGTCAGTTCGACCACACCGAGATTGGATGCGAGATGCCCGCCGTTAATGCTGACGGTGTCGATGATCTTTTCACGCAATTCATCGCACAGCAAAGCCGTTTCCCTGTCCGACAATCCGCGCAGATCTGCGGGAGATTTTATCTTTTCCGCAAGCATCCGTTCACTCCCTTTCGTTTTCTCGGTATATATTTTATCATACAAATATTGTATTGTCAATGAAAAGACGGCGAAATCGCGTTTTGACCGAAAAGGAACACCCCGAAGAAAAATTATACCCGAAAACAGAAATTTTTCGGGACAAAACAGCGCTTACACTAAATTTGTTCACAAAGTCGCTTGACTTTTAACAATATTTAGTGTATACTTTCAACAGGAGATGTCGAATTGTGTCGAACGAAAGCGGTGATCGAATGAATTTTTCCGAGAAACTCCGCGCAAATAAAAAAGGAATACTTGACGCCGAGTTGAAAAGAGCGTTCGCCGTGACGGGCTTTTCGGGAACTTTTTGCGTTGTCGCCGCGACCTGTGCGTCTCTTTACATCTCTCCGAAGGCGGCTCTTCTGATTATTTTCACGGCATTTGCGGTTGTGGGGAGCTTTTACATTCTTACCTGCGCCGCAAAGCGAAAGATCTCGAAAATTTTTCTTTTCTCTTTCATAGGGATCTGTGTCTGCATGACGTCTTGGACGGTCAGATATATCGATTACGGAAAAACGAGAAATTCTCTCTGCAACGGTGAAAAACAGTCGGTACGGCTTGTTTTGACGGACGACGGATACAAGACGGCGAGAGGATTTTTCGTATATCCCGCGGTTACGGAAGACAGCCCGCATTCGGGGGAAATAACAGTTATTACGAGAGACCCGATCGACGGAACGGCTTTCGGCGTCATTGAGGGAGAGTTCCTGTTTTCCGCTCCGGAAGGCAGATATGTCGCGACGAATTTCTCGTCCGATACCGTTGCTTCCGTTTTTGTCAACACGGAGAAAGTCTCTTTTTCGGAAGCAGAGGGATTTTTCTTTTCAAAAAAAGCTTATGCCGCGCGTAAATTTGTTGAAGAAAAAATCGAGGCGGTATCGAACGGAAATGACGGTTTTCTGAAAGCGCTGATCCTCGGGCAAAAGAAGGCTATGCCGACAAGACAGCGCGTCGCGCTGAGTGAAGCGGGACTTTCGCATATAATAGCCGTTTCCGGCTTGCACGTCAGCGTTTTGATCGCATTTCTTTCAAAAATATTCTCTTTCGTCAAAAACAGATTTGTCCGCAATTTATCCTTCATTTTCGCCGTCTTTGCGCTCGCGGCGCTCTGCGGATTCACATCTTCCGTTGTCCGCGCATGTCTGATGTCCGCGCTTGCCTTTTCGGGAAATCTGGTGAGAAAGAAAAGCGACAGTCTGAACAGTCTCGGATTTGCGGCGTTCGTTCTTGTAACTGTCGATCCGTTTTCGGCGACCTCCGCGTCGTTTCTGCTCTCGTTTGCGGCAACACTCGGGATTCTTCTTTTTGCGGAACGCCTTTGCGGAGCCGTTTTGACCGGTTTTTTCCGCTTTTCGCGCCGTTACCCGAACCGCCTGTTCCGTTTTCTTTCGGGAATATTCTGCACATCACTCGCGGCTTTTTTCTTCACTTTTCCGCTTTTATACTATTTTTTCGGAGAGCAGAGTCTTGTTTCCCTTCTTTCGAACGTGGTGTGCCTTCCGATCATATCCGTTCTGTACCCGTGCGCGATCGCGGCGGTATTTCTCGAAATGACAGGCTTTGCGCATCCGATCGCTTTGGTTCTCGGATCTGCCGTTGACGGTATGACGAAAGCGTTGATGTTCCTCCGGGCCACGGCAACGCGCTGCTGCTCGCCGCCGGAAAGCTCATCCGGCAGGCGGT